>Ga0272443_10000038_pt1 | contig 265478 bp, 280 predicted proteins | sample SSMAcet12_FD_193581 | JGI IMG/M metagenome (GOLD analysis project Ga0272443, IMG submission 193581) | Marine sediment archaeal communities from Little Sippewissett salt marsh, Falmouth, MA, United States - SSM-Acet-12 | ecosystem: Environmental > Aquatic > Marine > Wetlands > Sediment ... | reverse complement strand
TGTAATGGTTCAATACCTTGTGAACACCCCTGTAGAATATGGATATGGCATACACACAGAATCCTCACCTCCCCCGGGTACGGATGGAGGCGGTGCGCATGGTACAGAAAGGTCGAAGCATACGAGAGATAGCACGGCATCTGGGATACTCTCCCGGAGCAGTACATGCCTGGGTAGAGAAGGCCAAGAATCTTCCTTCCAATGCACACTGCATCCCCACAGAGAGTTCCAGGCCACATCACTATCCAAGAGAACTTTCAGATGCAATAGTGTTCAAGATCCTGGAATACAGATAGAAACACAGGAGGTGTGCAGAGGTGATCCATCATTTGTTGCAAAGAGATGGCGTGCAGGTTTCCCTCTCCTCGGTGAAGAGAACGCTCAAAAGACATGGGATGACACGGTATTCCAAGTTCAAAAGGTGGCATGTATATCCTCCGAGGCCCGTCCCTGAAAACCCTGGCATCCTGGTGCAAATGGATACGGTACACAGGGTTCGGGGTGGATTGTATGTATACACCCTGATGGATGTGATGAGTAGATGGGCGCATGCAGAAGCGGTAGAGAGGATTGGAGCTGGCGTGAGTGTATCGTTTGTAAGAGAAGGAAAAACAAAGCTTCCTTTCCAGATTCAGACCTTGCAGTCCGACCATGGATCGGAGTTCTCCAAGTGGTTCACGAAGCAGATGATTGCAGATGGCATATCACACAGGCATTCTCATGTGAGGCGTCCCACGGACAATGGGCATCTTGAAAGATTCAATCGTACCCTGCAGGAAGAGTGTTTGGACAGGATACCTGACACTCTATCTGCATGCCAAAAGGAGATTCCGAGATATCTGGAGCGGTACAATACCGAAAGGCCCCATATGGGGCTGGATATGAAGTCGCCTCTTGATGTAGTCAGAGAACTGAAGTGTTCACAAGCTATTGACTAGAAAACATTCAAAGGTGCAAGCCAACATTTTTGTAAAAATCCGGGGAGAATGTGGTATAATAAACCACATGAACAAAAACCTTTTAATCGGTGTGGTCGTAGTCATACTCGTGGTGGTTGTAGCCATAGTTTTTGGCCAGTCGAACGACTCCACGTCCCCTTCAATGACTGGGGAAACCCCGGGTGATTTTGATTTTGTCTTTCGATACGGAGTCGGAGCCAAGAACGAATTAAACACCTTTGAGGGCACATACACGAAGGATATGGTTGAGGATCCCTCCGTAACCATAGACCTTGCCCTTTCCGAAGAAGAACTTATGGGCGTATACCAGAAAATAGTTGAATTGGATCTCTTTGAGAAAAGCACGGAACCCTTGGAAACGGGATTCTCTGTAACTCCGTGCTCTAGCTATTACCTGAGAGTACAAAAAGGTTCCGAGGAACAGGAAACATCCTGGAATAACTGCGAAGGGGCGGTAGACAGCGCCTTTGGCGAATTCACGGAATATATCACAGGCATCATTGAATCCAAGGAAGGATACCAGGAGCTGCCAGAGCCCCGGGGCGGATACCTTTAAACCAATATAAATCTTCCCAGTGCGCCCTCCGTTTGGGGGGCGTCTTCGTTTGAAAACCACCCTCCCTGCCGTATAGAATACGAAAGGTATGCATCACGGCTTCTGGAATAACATAGAAAAGCCCATTCTGGCCCTGGCTCCCATGGCAGACGTCACGGACGCTGCTTTTCGGGAGATTATCGCCCGGTACGGCAAGCCGGACGTCCTGTGGACCGAGTTCGTATCCGCGGACGGACTCATGTCCGAGGGAAGAGAAAGGCTAATGCTAGATTTAAAATACTCCGAAGAGGAGCGCCCCATTGTGGCGCAGATATTCGGGTCGAATCCCGATAACTTCTACAGGACGGCCCTTCTGTTGAATGAACTCGGATTCGACGGCATCGATATCAACATGGGATGCCCGGACCGGTCCGTGGAAAAACAGCATGCCGGAGCTGCACTCATAGAGGATCTGGATCTGGCAGCAGAGATCATCCGGGAAGCCAAAAGGGGAGCCGGGAACCTTCCGGTCTCCGTAAAGACCAGGATTGGATACCGCAAGAACGAGATTGAGACGTTGACGCCCCGTCTTTTAGAGGCCGGACCTGCGGCCCTGACGTTCCATCTCAGAACCCGCAAGGAGATGTCCAAGGTCCCCGCGCACTGGGAATTGGCCGGAGGTATTGTGAAGATACGGGACAAGGCAAAGTCCGAGACCTTGATTCTGGGGAACGGAGACGTCGAATCCCTTGAGGAGGCCCGCTCCCGCGCCGAGGAGACCGGCATGGACGGCATCATGGTCGGCCGGGGCATCTTCGGGAATCCCTGGCTTTTCAACCCTTCCATCAACCGGGACGACCTTCCCCTCGAGGAGCGCTTCCGGGTCATGCTGGAGCACGTCCGCCTGTTCGAGAAATTCTTCCGCAAGCCGGGGGAAGAAACCAAGAATTTCGACGTCATGAAGAAGCATTTCAAGGCCTACGTATCCGGCTTCGACGGAGCCAAGGAGCTCAGGATGCGCCTCATGGATGCCGCAAACGGAGACGAGATAAGGAAAATCCTCAAAGAGGAATTTCCCAAGATGAGCACTTCGGGATAAAATGGGACCCGTATGGTACACAAGACTCTCAAAAAGCATTTCGGATTCAAAGACTTCAAGCCCTTCCAGCAGGAGATCATCGAGGAGGTTCTGAAGGGCAGGGACGTCCTGGCCGTCCTCCCGACGGGAGCGGGGAAGTCCCTCTGCTATCAGCTCCCGGCCCTGGAGTTTTCCGGCCTTACGCTGGTCATCTCGCCGCTCATATCCCTCATGAAAGACCAGGTGGAGGCTCTCGGAAAAAAGAGCATCCGGGCCGCCTACCTCAACAGCTCCCTTACCAGGGAAGAAGAGCGCAGGATCCAGGGAGAGATACGGAGAAGGGAAGTCAAGATCGTCTACGTGGCTCCGGAAAGGGTCTTCAAGGATCACTTCCTTTCCTTTCTGGAAGATTTCAGCGTCTCCCTCATAGCCATAGACGAGGCGCACTGCATTTCGGAATGGGGCCACGACTTCCGCCCCGAATACCGCAAGCTCGGGAATCTGAGAAGCGAGTTCCCGGGAGTTCCCATCGTGGCGCTCACGGCCACCGCCACGGAGCGGGTAAGGAGCGACATTGTGCGCCAGCTCAAGTTCAAGAATCCGGGGGAGTTCATAGGGAGTTTCGACCGCAAAAACCTATTCTATGAGATCCGTTCGAAAGAGAATGTCTATTACGATATTCTTTCGTATCTGGAAGATCATTCAAAAGAGACGGGCATCATTTATTGCTATACCCGCGCCACGACGGAGCGCCTCGCGGAAAAGCTCCGCGCGGACGGCATCGAGGCGCTTCCGTACCATGCCGGGCTTTCCAAGAAAGACCGCGCCGAACACCAGGAAAAGTTCCAATCCGGCGAAGCCCAGGTTATCACGGCTACGATTGCTTTCGGGATGGGCATCGACAAGCCCAATGTCCGCTTTGTCTTCCACTACGACATGCCTAAGAATCTGGAAGGGTACTACCAGGAAACGGGTCGCGCAGGACGGGACGGCAAGCGTTCCCAATGCACTTTGTTTTTCAATTATCGGGATGCCATGCGGTACGAATATTTCATACAGAAAACAAAGGATTCCACTCGCGCCATTGTATCCAAATGGCAACTGGACCAGATGGTAGATTTTTGCACAGCCGGCATCTGCCGCAGACAACTCCTCCTCCGGTATTTCGGGGAGAATTATCCCCGAAACAATTGCGGAATGTGTGATGTTTGCGCAGGAGAGCGTTAGATAGAAAAGAAGATTCGAATGAAAGTGCGTCCTTACGCACTTTTTTATCCTGATTTTTATCCACAACCATTCGTTGTTGGATAAAAAATCCCCATGGTACCATAAAAATAGAAAGCCAACATATAGTTGTGGGATTTCTGCTTTCCCGTGTCCCGGGAAGCTAGATCATGCATATGCACATACGAACTAATTATTCCTCATGGAATATAACACACGATGACTTTTTTCTTCTCGGATCCCGACGTGATGAATTTCTTTTTCTTTTGAAATTTGCGGTTCTCGCTCCCTCTCCTTTCAATACGCAGCCTTGGATATTCCGGCTTCAGGGTTCTAGTATCACGCTTTCCCCGGATTTCCGACGCGCCCTCACCGTTGCCGATCCCGGCTACCGGGACCTTTTCATTAGTCTCGGATGCGCACTGGAGAACCTTCTTGTCGCTGCGGAATTCTACGGCTTCCACACGGACGTGGAGGTCTCCGGGTCGGGAGAAGATACGAAGATTTCCGTGGAGTTCCAGAGGCTTCCCCAGGCAAAGTCCCTTCCCCGCAACCACCTCATATTCAGCATCCCCAAGCGGTATACGGATCGGGGAGCGTATCGTCCCGAGATCCCGGACAGGAATTTCTTGGGTGAGATATCCCGCCTGGGTTTTTCTTCCGGAATTTCCGTATCCCTTCTGGGGGGAGAGGAGGCTAAAAAGAAGGTTGCGGATATTCTGATCCCCGCCGAGGCGAAACTCATGGAAAACCCGGATTTCCGGAAGGAAATAGCACGCTATATGAAGCCGAACACCACGCATTCTCCCGTAGGCATGCCGGGGCATGTGATAGGGATTCCGACTCCCGTTTCCTTCCTGACGCCCCTTGTCGCGCCCTTCATCAATTTCAAAAAACTCATGGCCCGGAAAGACCATGATACCCTCGTCCAGCACACCCCTGTTCTAGGACTCTTGAGCGTGCGAGAGGATGAGGAGGCAGATTGGATATCCGCCGGGCGGGTGTATGAGCGCATCGCTCTCATGGGAGAACATAAATCCATACATATAGCACCGTATTCCATCTCGGCTTACACCCCGAGGAAAAAAGAATCCCTGGGACGGATATTCGGATCCTCCTCCCATCCGGTTCTGGCATTTCGCCTGGGATACGGGAGGGAAAAGGTGCATCATACACCCCGGTTTTCTCCGGAAGACATATTGTATCCCTCCCCATGATACAGAAGCTGGACATACGGAAGCGTTTCCCGGATGCGGATCATCATTTTGTGGGATATTTTTCGGATCCCGACTCCGGTTTGTCAGGTTTTGTAGCCATCCACCGCGCTAAAGGACCCCATCCTTCTTTCGGAGCGACCCGGATGATGCCCTATGAAAACGCGGACGAAGCGTTGCGCGACGCCCTGCGCCTTTCCCGTCTCATGTCCTACAAGGCTGCTTTGTCGGATCTCCCGTACGGGGGAGCCAAAGCGGTCATCATCGGGGATCCCTTGGATTCTCGGCGCAAGACCATTTTGAGATCCTATGCGAACCACGTAAATTCCTTGCGCGGAAAATTCGTTACAGGTTCGGACATCGGCCTTTCCGACTCCGATGTCCATTTTTTGGGAAGCCTGAGCAAGTATGTCGTTGGAAAAGAGACGGATCCGGCGCGGCATACGGTCTTGGGATTGTTCCTCGCCCTCCAGGTTGCCCTGAGGCACGTTTTCGGGTCGTCTGACATCCGTGAGCGAACTTTTGCCATACAAGGCTTGGGGAAGATAGGCATGGGATTGTTCAAGTTACTAGCACCTCAGGCGAAATATATATACATCTCGGATCCCGATGAAAGAAAGATACAAGAAGCCCAGAAATTTTCTTCCTGGGTCACACCGGTCCCGTCCGGAGAGATACACGCTTCTTCCGCGGATGTTTTTTCTCCCTGCGCCTTGGGCAGTGCCCTTACCAGGAACAATGCAGAGGAGGTAAAAGCGAAGATCGTTGTGGGAGGCGCGAACAACCAGCTTGAGGACGATTCCGTCGCATCCGTACTCCATGCCCGCAACATTCTGTACGCTCCGGATTATGTCGTAAACGCCGGAGGGCTTATCAGCGTCGCATCCGAATTCGAAGGACAGCCGGAAGAGATCCACGTTTCCCGCCGCGTGGGCAGGATAGGGGAAACCCTGGACAAAATCCTGAGAGAGAGCGAGAGGCGGAAGGAGGCTCCCGTTCTCGTATCGAATCGCATGGCGGAAGCGTCGATCCGTAATCACAACAAGATAACATACGCATAAATCATATGAATACAAAAGATATACAAAAAAACATACAGCCCGATTGGTGGAAAAGCGAGGGAGGTTTTTTCGGAAAAAAATACATGGAAGCCGACCACTCGTACGAGGGGTTCCTGGATTCTCCTCAGGACATGCCTCATCGCATTGAAGAGGAAGTGGAGGGCGTTGTCCGTCTCTGCGGACTGGGATCCGGATCCCGCATCCTGGATTGCCCCTCCGGATACGGAAGGCATTCCATAGGTCTCGCCCAGAATGACCATTTTGTCACGGGCGTGGATGTGAACCGGGAACATCTCGGCATCGCCGAAAAAGCCCGCAATACCTTGGGTCTCGGAAACTGCGAGTTCCGGGAGTCGGATATGAGGAAGCTCGATTTCAAGGAGGAATTCGACGCTCTGATTAATATGTTCTACTCCTTCGGATTTTTCGAGGATGAACAGGATGATGAGCTGTCCGTACGGAATTTCTATAACGCGCTTGTCCCGGGAGGAAAGTTTCTCATGCATACGTTTATAACCCTCCCAAAGATCAAGGCCGGACACTACAAGAAGCACGACGTCCGTACGCTCGTGTCGGGAGATAAATTAGAGCTTTTCAGGGAATACGTTCCGGAAACGAAGCGCGAGGTGGGGCTGTGGAGCATCCTTCGTCAGGATGGAACAAGAGAAGAACTCGCTCCGTATTCCATGCGCATCTATACCGCGGAAGAATTTTCGGATCTCTGCCGGCGCGGGGGGTTCAAGAAAGTTACGGCGTACGGAGACTGGAATGGAACCCCATATAAAGATAAGTCGGAACTTCTCATCGTCGTAGCCGAGAAATAAGTATGCAGAAGCCCCGGAAATTATACCAAGCCCTGCCCGGCTTCAAGGGAAACTGGGACAAATACTACGCTTTCGATATCCGGGAGTTCGGAAAGCTTTTGCACGAGGAACAGCCGGAGTATTTCGAGAAACAGGGGAGTGTCATGGCGCTGGACCTCTTCCGGGACATGAGCAGGCGCGTTCCTGCATATAAGGATTTTCTCAAGAAGAACAAGGTGAGAGCGGGATCCGTAAAGGATTATAAAGACCTCGAACACATCCCTCTCACGGACAAGAAGAATTATCTTTCCCAATATTCTCTCCAGGATCTCTGCTGGGACGGGAAGCTCGACCCCCCTATTATATCGGCAAGTTCGGGAACGTCGGGTTCCCCAACATTCTGGCCCCGGTCTTGGAACATTGAACTCGAGACCACGTACCTGTACGAGCTTTTTCTCAACAATCTTTTCGGGATCCGTTCCCAGAGAACGCTTTTGGTGAGCGGGTTCGCCATGGGCATATATGTCGGAGGGACTTTTACTCTGAACTGCGCCATGCGGCTCTCGAAGAAGAATTATCCTCTTACCATTGTGACGCCGGGTATACATACAGAAGAGATCCTGCATGCCCTGCGCAGACTGGAGCCCGAGTTCGACCAGATCATTCTGGGGGCCTACCCCCCGCTCGCGCGGGACGTGATAGAGCTTGCGCTTCGAGAGAATATGAATATCCGCAAGGGGCGCATGAAGCTTTTCTTCGCTTCCGAATCCATCAGTGAGGATTTCCGTTCGCATCTGTACGACTCTCTTTCCGTGCCCCCGCGGGAATATGAGACTGCTTCCATGAACTTGTACGGAACTGCAGATGCTGCTATTGCGGGTCATGAAACCCCCGACAGCATCCTGCTTCGGCGCGCCGTGGGATCGGACGAGTCCCTCTCCGAAGAAATATTCGGAGATCCGATCACCCCTTCCGTGAACCAGTTCTATCCCTTTTTCAAGCATTTCGAGGTTGTGGAAGAGGAGCTGGCGTTTTCTTCCTTTAATAACGGGGTTCCGCTTTGCCGATACAACATCCATGACCGGGGAGGCATCATCCGAAAGAAAGAGATGGATGACATGCTTGCGTCCCTGGGACACCCCGCTTCCCGGAGAGAAAAAACTAGGTGGTCTCCCAACCTTCCTTTTGTGTATCTCTATGGGCGCAGCGACAATACGGTAAAGCTCTTCGGGGCTCTCATCTATCCCGAGACTATAAAACAAGCCCTTGAGTCCAAAGACATATGGAAATTTGCCACAGGCAAGTTCACTTTGTCTGTCCGCCAAAACGGCTCCCGAAAACAGGTTCTGGAGATACATACGGAACTGAAGCCCGGGATCTCCCCCCGGAACGAGATCAGGGACCGCATCCAGAAATCCGTCACGAGGCATCTCTTGGAAGGGAATCTGGAATACGCCAACAATTTCTCGCGGTCCCGCAAGGACAATACTCCGCGGATCGTTCTGTGGGCTCATCGGCATCCCCGTTATTTTTCTCCCCGGACAAAGCAGAAATGGGTCGGTTAAAATTTTTCATGCACCACGAGGAAAACATACTACATCCCCACATCCTTCCCGAAGGAGGGTATTCCGATCGGGAACTGGATGCGTTCCGGAAGGACAGGAGCATCTGGAGTGTGCACGACATTTTCCCAAACCAACTCAAGGAACTTTTCGAAGTGACGCATCCTCATCTTCGCACGTCCCCGAAATACGATCAGGAACGGGATCGATTCCTGTCCCGCCGCCTGGGACAGAAAGCACCCGGAAGCTGGGCGTATTTCCCCTGGAGCGGGCGCTTGGTTCATATGGTGGGAGAATCCGATCTTTTCGCGCTCCGGACCAACCGCAACCGCGATCTTATAACCCAGGAAGAACAGAAAATCCTGTATGATTTCGTACCCGCAGTGGTGGGACTTTCTGTTGGAAGCAATATCGCCTTATCCCTTCTTTATGCGGGGATCGGGAACAGAGCCAAACTCGCCGAATTTGATCACCTCGAAACCACGAACCTGAACCGGATCCAGGCGGGAGTTGCGGATGTAGGACTCGGAAAGATAGAACTGACCTCCAGAAGGATATACGAAGCGAACCCCTATGCGCGGCTTTCCCTTTTCCCTGACGGATTAGGAAGGGAATCCCTCCATGAGTTTATCTCCGGGGATCCCCGTCCCCGTATTGTATTCGAGGTTATCGACAACTTTGAGATGAAGATACGCCTACGCCATCTTGCTCGGGAACGGGGCATCCCTGTTATAAGTTTTGCCAATATCGGAGACAGGATCGTAGCGGATGTGGAGCGTTTCGACCTTGATCCCAAGCCCGAGATATTTAACGGGCATGCCGGGCGCCTTCCCGAGGAAATACTCAAGAAACCGGAAGCAAGCGAAGAGGAGGTAAATCGGTATGCCGTTCGTCTTGTGGGAAACCGCCTCATACCCTCCCGCGCCCGGGAATCCCTGAAGAAGATAAATAAGACCCTGGCCGGGAGGCCTCAGCTTGCGAGTACCGTGACCATCTCAGGGGGCATAGGGGCGTACTTTGCCCGGAAGATAGCCCTGAAAAACCCTCTTCCCAGCGGGAGGCATGTCATTGATTTCGATACTTCCTTTAAACCCAGGAAACCAACCCCAAAGAAACGCATCGCATTCGGATGACCATGAAACAAAAAAAGAACATCATTATAGATCGCGTCATATCCCGCATCGAGGCTCTCAGCAAGAACGAGTCCCTCCGGGGACACGCCCTGGAGGAAAACCGGAAGTTTTTCGAAGCCGTGCGCTCGTTGCCCCTGTATCTTTTGTGGCTGGCCTTGGGAACCCCCACGTTGGAGAAAAACCGGGTTCCTTCGTTTTCGGAGCTGGATCCGGAAGGGTGGGGGAAGGACTTCCAGGAAGAGCTTCTGCATTTTGAACGCAGCCGTTTTCCCAGCATACTGACACCCCTTTGTTCTGAGATCATCAAAATGATACACAGAATTCCGGATACCGGAGGAAGACCCATGATTCTCGCGAGCATAGGATGCGGACCCATGGAATTGGAGAGGCGTATCCTAAAAGCCCTTTTAAAGGGGAAAATCCGCCATCCCGTCGTCATATTCGGGATCGACGCCTCCGAACACGCTATCAATGCGGCATATGAGAATTTGTCGAAATGCCGCATTCCCACAATGGAAGTTCCGGAGGTTACGGCCGATTTCGTGAAGGATTTCCTCTTTACCGGAAACGAACGCCACCGGGTCGTACTCTGCAAGAGGGATGTTCTTGAGATAAGCAATTGTTTTCCTCCCGGCGGCATTGATCTCGCATACCACAGGAATCTCAAACACCGTCTTCCGGAGATCCGTGCAAATGCCCTGGATAACATGCTCGAAGAAGCTTCAAGTAGGTCTATTGAAGCCGGTGAATACCGGGGATGGTACCTCCTGTTTTTATCGGCATGGCTCGGATGGAGGTTTCCCATCCTTGCAAACGATCTCGTTTTTACGAACCTGAGAAGCCCTAAGAAATCCGAACTCAGAAAAACAGAAAGAAAGTCCGGTACGCGCATAAAAATCATACCCGGAGGAGGTTACATCAAGGTACGAGACATGAGATATCAACCTATATGAATTCAGAACAACACCTCATACGTTCCCTGAACTGCGACCTGAAGCAGGGATCCGAAAAGATTCTCGGGAGAAATATCTGTTACGTGCGTGCGGGACAGGGCCCTCCCGTTATTCTCGTGCACGGCGGGAACCTGGGATGGGGACAATGGTACAAGACTATTCCCGAGCTTGCGAAGCACCATACGGTGTATGCCCCGGATTTGCCCGGAGGAGGCAGGTCAGACCCCGTGGATTTTTTCCGGGTGGACCTCGAAAAAGACATGGTGGAAACCCTAAAGATTTTCATTAAGAATCTCGGTCTCGAAGGAGCGGATATCGTCGGAAGTTCCGCCGGAGGATGGATGGCCGTGCGGGTTGCTCTGGATCCCGCACTTGAGACAAGAAGACTCGTCATCTCCGATTCAGTGGGATTTTCCCGAACGAGAACCATGCCTGACAGGATTATGGGAACCGAGTTTCTTGCTAAATTCCTTTCCAGGACGGTCTTGAAGCCGGATCCGGAAAACAAGTCTCTGCGCAAATTCCTTTCCAGCGTTTTCTTTGATCCCCAAACCCCGATTTCGCAGGAGTTTTACGAGTATTTTCTGGAAACCATGACGAGAACCCATAACCTGCATTTCATATCCCGTCTTGCGAGTCGGAGGGGGAGTCAGGAAACCTTCCTGGGAGACGATCTCGCTCGCATACGACCCAGGACGCTTATCATATGGGGAGCGGAGGATTCCTTTCTTCCTCTGAAATATAGCGCACCGTCTTTTTCCAAGATTCCGGAAAAAGAGATAAGGATCTTCGAACGAGCAGGTCACATACCCCCCTTGGAACAACCCCAAAGGTTTCATGCTGTCGTAAGCGAGTTTCTATCCTCATGATACAATAATAATCATATGGAAATACTTTCAGCCATATTACTTCCCGTCATAATCTTCGTGGCCATCGGCATCGTTCTTCTGATCTTCTTCGTTCATAAGAATAATCCGAAGAGCGCGACGAACAGGATTTTCGTGGGCCTCAGTATCCTGACGCTCGCTTGGATGTTTGTCATGTATTTTTCCAAGCTCCCGCTTTTCGAATCCAGAGCCCTGTTCTGGGCGCGCATGTCCATTGTCTTGGCCGTGCCCATCATTTCCCTTTTCTTTCTTTTGGCCCAGACGCTTCCTAGCCCCCGGATTATGTTCAAGAAAGTCTATTCTTATGTTCTCTTGGCCGTTTCGGTTCTTCTTATGGGATTCAATCTCACGCCCTACGCTTTCGAAAGCACGAAGATGGTAGATGGAAGGATTGAGATCATACCCGGCCCCGGTATCGCGGTTTTCGGGATTTTTGCCATCTTGATGAGCGTAGCGACGATCTACATCCTTATCCGCAGATTCGGAAGATCTGAAGGAATCCAGCGGGAACAGTTCCGATGGATCACGATGGCTGTTTTTCTCATGTTCGCCCTTATTATCGCCACGGTCCTGATTCCCGTCATAGTCTTCCAGAACGATTCCCTGGTGCCCTTGGCGCCGTTTTATGTCTTTATCTTCCTGGCGCTTACCGCGTACACCATCATACGCCACCGGTTTCTCGACATCCGGTTTATCCTGGTCCGCACACTCGGGTTCGTATTGGTGTTTGCCATGATGGCCGGGATCGCGGCGGCTTTCTTCTTTACCGTGTTCGACTCCCTGCCCATCTGCGGGTCGGGAGGATCCAACCTGTTCTGTCTCGGAGGCATTGTGATTGCCACGGCGTTCTTCCTTTCTCCTATTGAGCGTTTTGCCCGGTACATCACCGATAAGATATATTTCCGGGGTCACTATGATCCGGAGAAGCTTCTCGCGCACATCACGCAGGTCATGGTGGAGACCATGGATCTGTCTCTCATGATCCAGGACATTCTCCGCATTCTCACCAAGGAAATGCGCCTTACCGAAGTCGCTTGCTGCGTATTGGAGGAGAACGGCTGTTCCACGACGGAACGGATCGGATACGAGAACCTCACTCCCGACCCGGACAAGCTTGATGTTATTTTCCAAGAAGGGGTTGCAAACCCCGAAATCCTGGTTTTTGAAGGCATGGAAGAAGGGCCTTTGAAGGATTTTTTCCGTTCCCAGGGCATACAGGTTGCCATTCCCTTGAAGAAAGAGGATCGCATAGCGCTTTTTATTTTAGGTTCCAAGGCTTCGGGTGAGACGTATTACACCAAGGATCTGGAATTCCTGAAAATCTTCTCCAACAGCGCAGCCATCGCCATCCAGAACTCCCGCGCCTATGAGAAGATAAAGAAGATGAACCGGGAGCTTGAAACGAGAGTCGAGGAGAGAACCCAGCAACTCGAGGCTTCCCAGAAGCGGGAGCTCGAGCGCGTGCAGGAAATTTCCAAGCTCAAGGACGAATTCCTGAACATAACCGCCCACGAGCTCAAAAGCCCCCTGATGCCCATCAGTGCGCAGATGCAGCTGCTTCTCGACGAGGCCTTCGGCAAGGTCACCAAGGCCCAACGGGAAAGTCTGGAGATGATGCTGCGCAACGTAAACGCCCTCGACAAGCTCGTAACAGATCTTTTGGACGTCACCCGCATTCGCACTAAGAAGTTCATGCTGGAACAAGAAAAAACTTCCCTGGATGACGTCATTCAGGATACCGTCGACGCTCTCGCGCCCCGCGCCAAGGAAGAAAAGATAACCCTGGCGAAATACGTAAACCCCCTTCCGAGCATCCAGGCGGATCCTCGGAGGATAGAACAGGTGCTCATGAACCTCACGGAAAACGCGTTGAAATTCACCCCTGAGGGTGGTAGAGTTCTCATCAAAGGTGAGCAAAAAGACAAAGAGGTTGTGATAAGCGTGACGGACAATGGTATCGGAATTTCCGAGGAAAACCAGAAAAAACTCTTCAAGCCCTTCTTCCAAGTGGACGCATCCGTGTCCCGGAAGTACGGAGGAGCGGGCCTCGGACTTGCTATTTGCAAAGGCATTGTCGAGGCGCATGGAGGAAAAATCGGTATAGAAAGCGAAGGAGAAGGCCACGGGACCACGGTATGGTTCTCCTTGCCTTTGGAGTAATATGTCCAAGAAAGACAACATAGTGAAAGGGAAGATTCTCCACATGGACAACGAATCCGACGTTCTTGTCTCGGTAAAGGCTATTCTGGAACGGGAAGGGTATGAGGTGAAAAGCGCCCAGACGGATAAAGAAGCCCTGCGCGCTGTGGAAAAAGAAATCTTCGATCTCGTACTTCTCGATGTCATGATGCCCAACCTGTCCGGCTGGGACATTTTCAGCCGGGTCATATCCATCAATCCGGATCAGAAGGTAGCCTTCCTGACGGTCTTGGAAATCTCTGCTCAACGGAAGAAGGACCTGAAACGCGCGGGGGTCGTGGAATACTTCACGAAACCCGTAAATATCAAGAAATTCGTGAAGCGGATAGACAGCATCGTAACATAAAAAAGAATCCCACCTTCCAATTCGCCCCTTCAGGGCGTTTTTCTTTATAATGGAATCATTCATGAAAAAAGGAGAACAGACATTCGACAGGCTGTACAAGACTCTGAACGCCGCCCAACGGAGGGCCGTGGATGCCATCGAGGGTCCCGTCATGGTGGTTGCCGGCCCGGGAACGGGCAAGACCCAGATCCTCACGCTCCGTATCGCGAACATTCTCCGGAATACGGACACCGCGCCGGAAAATATTCTGGCTCTCACGTTCACGGAAGCCGCCACGGCTTCCATGCGACGCCGCCTGGTGGATATTATCGGAAGCGAAGCATACGGCGTTTCCATCCATACCTTCCACCGGTTCTGCAACGAGATCATCAAGCGGCATCCGGAGTCTTTCCCTAAAATCATAGGAGCCCAGCATATCACCGACATAGACCAGGCCAAAATCGTAGAACGGATCATTGGGGAAGACAGGAGTCTCGAGGTCCTGAAACCCTTCGGAAATCCCTTTTTCTATCTCCGAAGCATCCTGAAGAATATCCAGAAACTCAAGCAGGAAGGCGTGGATCCCGAAAGATTCCTTTCCATTCTGGAGGAAGAGGAAGAGAAGCAGTTGGCCCGCGACGGCCTTTACCATGAAAAAGGACCTCACAAGGGCAAGATGAAGCGCGAACACGTGGAGTTCCTTTCCAGATTGAAAAAAAACAAGGAGCTGGCGCGCGTATACGAAGCGTATGGAAAACATCTCTTCTCGGAACACCTCTATGATTGGGAAGACATGATCGTCGAAGTTAAGAACGTCTTGGAAAAAGACGAATCCCTCCGGCGCATGCTCCAGGAGGAATACCAGTACATTCTCGTGGACGAACACCAGGACACGAACTCGGCCCAGAACCGCATCCTGGAGCTTCTCGCGGAATTCCACGACAATCCCAATCTTTTCGTGGTGGGGGACGAGAAGCAGGCCATCTTCCGTTTCCAGGGGGCTTCTCTCGAGAATTTTCTGTATTTCCAGGAGTTGTATCCCCAGGTCGAACTGGTGGTTCTGACAGACAACTACCGCTCTACCCAGACAATTCTGGATTCCGCAGACAGTCTCATATCCGGCAAGAAGAAATTGGTGTCCCATAAGACCCAGGGTTCCCCCAAGATACGGGCAAGGTTTTTTGATACGTCCGGGGACGAGGGGATTTTCCTGGCTCAGGATATCCTAGATACGATTCGGAAGGGCTCCCGCCCCGAAGAGATTGCCGTGTTGTACCGGGACAATGGGGATGCATTCCCGGTTGCGAGAATCCTGGAGAAATACGAGGTGCCTTTCGTCATAGAATCGAACCGGAATATCCTGGAAGACCGGGAGATCCGGAAACTCGTGCTGCTGCTTCGTACCGTATCCGAATACGGATCCGAAGAAATGCTTGCGGAAGCGTTGCATATAGATTTTCTGAACCTGGATCCGCTGGACGTATTCCGTGCCATATCCGGTGCGAGAGAAAAACACATGAATCTTTTCAAACTCATGCGTTCTCCGGCTGTTCTCGGGGAATTCCTGGAAAACCCCTCAAAGTTCATAGACCTTTCCCGGAAAATGTCTCGCTGGAGGGTTATCGCCAAGAATGAGGATCTGGAGAAGATCTTCGAGGTTGTCATGGAAGAATCCGGTTTCTTGTCGAACCTTCTTTCCCTTCCGGATTCGGCCGAGCGCATGGACATTCTTTCCCTTCTTTTCGAAGAAGTTCGAAAGATTTCCGAGGCCCACCGCGGCGCAAGCCTCGAGGATTTCTTTTCTTATATTAATACTGTCGAAACCCACGGCATGCTTCTGGAGGGATCCCCGTCCCGCCACGCCGTGCCAAGAGTCCGTCTTATGACGGCCCACCGGGCGAAGGGTCTCGAATTTGATTATGTCTACATCATGGGCGTGTACGACGGACACTGGGGAAACCGCAGGCGCAGGGATCCGCTCCCTCTTCCTTCCAAGATTTTTTCTCTGAGCGGACGCGACTTGGAATCCGACGAAAACGATGACGAACGCCGCCTCTTTTACGTGGCTCTTACGCGTGCACGGAAATCCGTCACGGTGACGTATTCGACATCCGGGCCGGACGGACGGGAACGGCTTCCGTCCCAGTTCCTTTCCGAGATATCTCCGGAACACATCGAGGTGGGGGAAGGGGTTGTAACAAAGGACAGGAAAAAGATCCTGTCTCCTCCCAAGCCTTCCGGCATATCCGTGAAGAACAAGGAGTTCGTGACGGAACTTTTCGAGGCGAGGGGCCTGTCCGTTACGGGGTTGAACCACTATCTCCAATGCCCCTGGAAATATTTCTATCTGAACCTCCTTAGAATCCCCAAGAAAAAGGAGTCGTACCTCATGTACGGGTCTGCGGTGCACGAATCCCTGAGGGATTTCTTCGAAGAGAGAAAGAAGCGGGATGTATCCAAAAAATTCCTGACGGACTCTTTTACCCTGCATCTGGGACGTCAGCCTCTGGCAGAGGGGGAGTACGAGCGTTTCTTGGAACGGGGGATAGAGAATCTTTCCGGATATTATGATGCAAACGCTTCTTCCTGGAACCGGAATGTCCTCTCCGAATTCGAGGTGCGGGGAGTCTTTGTGGAGGACATCCGCCTTACCGGGAAGCTGGATAAGATCGAGATTCTGGAGGGCTCCCGGGTCAATGTCGTCGACTATAAGACCGGAAAACCCAAGACCAGGGGGTATATAGAGGGATCTACGAAGAATTCCAACGGGGAAATCAAACGCCAGCTCCTCTTTTACAGGCTCCTCCTCGATCTTTACAAGGAGGGAAGCCGGTTCCATATGACGTGCGGGGAGATAGATTTCGTGGAACCCACGGACAGCGGAACATACCGCAGGGAGCGCTTCGAGATACTGGAATCCGAGGTAGAAGAGCTCAAGGATGCCGTAAAAAACGCGGCGCAAGAGATACGGACCCTGGCTTTTTGGGATCGCACCTGCGACGAGAAAGATTGCGAATTCTGCAGGCTTCGGGGTATGATGCAGATATCACAGGACGAATAATATGAATTTCGAATTCCAAGAGCGAAAGTTAGAAGAGGGTCTCATGCTGGACCAGATGTTCCGGCGTGCGGAACGCACCCTTCTGCGAGGCGAAGTGAAGCTCGAAGACTTCCTGGATATCTATGGGGAAGGCGAGATAGCCAAAGATAAGGCTTATGTGGAGGGAAGGGAAAAGATATTCTCCGAACAGAAAAAAAGCCCCCAGCAGGAGGAAACGCACAAGCTTGCGACGGTTTTCGAGGGCATCATGTTCGAACACGGCGAGTTGAGTGACTGGTTCGGTCCGGATGTGGAAACCAAGAAAACCTCCCGCTACGACGACATCCGGAACGGAGTGGATACCGTTATCGAATTCGCGGACGAGGAAAAAAATCCCATGTCTCATTTGGCTCTGGCCGTGGATGTCACGTTCAGCAGTAATACCCAGGATAAGTTCGACCGCATCCGAAGGGAGATTGAATCCGACGAACTGGCGCAGGTAAAATACTTCGATTCCCGTTCCAGGGAACCCCTTCTGGCCCCGCGGTTCGTCGTGGGAGCCGATCCCAGGACCGTGAAAGAATTGGGAGAGCTTTGGATCGAAGGGAAGAAGAGGGAGCTAGGGGGCCATCGTGTGCAGTTGCAGATACTCGAAGAGATCTTGTATCAGGCTGAGGCCTTCGGAGCCTATGCGGAAAAACAGGGATCCGACAAAGTTTCCATGTCGTACCGGAAGGTGGAGCAGATCATCCGCGATATTCTTGCGGAAAAGCAAAGGTCCGTCGAAGATTCCGGGGAACGGGACAACATCTTTTTCTATATCAAGAGCACCGCGGAACAGTTTGCGGACATTCTCAAAGCTTCATGAAGGAATACGTGGACAATTGCGTCTGCCGTCTCCGTACGGAAAAGGGCATCACGCAGGAGGAACTGGCATGCTCCATCGGGGTGACCCGCCAGACCATCATTTCCATCGAACGGGGGAATTACACCCCCTCCGTTCTTCTGGCTCTCAGAATGGCGAAATTCTTCAAGGTACCGGTCGAAACAATATTTTCCATACATCATGAAGCATAACAATACAGAACTTCTCGTCGCGGGGCTCCTTGCAATCCTTCTTATTCTGTTTTTCAATCCGTTTAATTTCTGGATGCCCACCATGGTTCTCACGATCCTTCTCGGACTTCTTATCGTCCTGTTCTCGGTATTCCTGGGGTTTGTCTGGGGAGAGAAGCCTGAGGATGAACGGGAACATCTCATCTCCCTCATAGCCGGAAAGATAGCATTCCTCATAGGGGCGGGGATCCTGGTTCTCGGTATCGTTATCGAAAGTATCATGTATCGCGCACCGAATCCCTGGCTCGTAGGGGCGCTCGTGGCCATGATCCTGGCCAAGATCGGGGGACTTGTCTACGGCAAACGGAACCACTGAGGTTATCCACAACAACAATGTAAAGTATACTTTACATTCTTACTTCATACCTTTAGACTTAGGGCATGAAACACTATACACAACAAGAAGGCGCGATCGCGGCGCGCGCCGCCATTACCGTCGCCGCAATCATTCTGGTCGTAGCGGGTATCGTCTATCTGACGAACACTCCCCAAGAAGATGCCATGATACAGGAAAACGATGCCATGATGCAGGAAAACGATTCCATGATGGAGGAGAATAACGCCATGATGGAATATGGTGGCGAAGTACTCGCCGGTTCCTCGGCGCCTCTTCTGGATTTTTCCCGGGCCGATTATGAAAAAGCCATCGCATCGGACAAGCTTGTCGTTCTATATTTTTATGCCAAGTGGTGTCCCGTGTGTGCGGAAGAGGTTGCTAACTCCCTCTACCCCGCGTTCCACGAGCTTTCCTCGGATTCTGTCATCGGTTTCCGGGTGAACTACAATGACAACGACACGGATTCGTATGAAAAATCTCTGGCGAGTGAGTTCGGTGTGGCATACCAGCATACCAAGGTCTTCATAAAGAATGGTGAACGGATCCTGAAGTCCCCGGAATCCTGGGACAAGGATCGGTACCTCTCTGAGATCCAGAACGCCCTTTAATCCATGACCGACCTTTCCGTTCCCTTCGCGGTTTTGGCGGGACTGGTATCTTTCTTGAGTCCCTGCGTATTGCCGATCATCCCTGGATTCCTGGCGTACCTTTCCGGAACTTCGGTGGATGCATCGGGCAGGGACCGCTGGAAGATATTTCGGAACAGCGTATTCTTCGTTCTGGGTTTCTCGGCCGTATTTGCCGTTCTCGGAGTGCTTTTGAACACCACCCTCGAAGCGGTTGCCTATGACGTGCAAATATGGCTTTCCCGGATCGGGGGAGTGCTTATCATACTCTTCGGACTCTACCTTACCGGTATCCTGAAGATCCCGTTTTTGGAACGGGAATACAGGCCTGCCGTGAAGACCAAATTCAAATCCCAGTATCTCACCTCGTTTCTCTTCGGGTCGGCATTCGCCGCCGGATGGACGCCGTGCGTGGGAGCCGTTCTCGGAGGCATTCTGGGTCTTGCGGCCACCAGGCCCGGATCGGCCTTTTTTCTGCTTTTCTCATACGCCGTGGGACTCGGTATCCCGTTCCTCGTCGTAGGCCTTTTCACATCCAAGGCCTCGACTCTCATCAACAAGTATTCCGGCGCCCTGAAATATGTCAGCGTGATCTTCGGGATCCTTCTCATTGTGATCGGAATCCTCGCTTTCACGCAGAACCTGGGGCTTGTCGCGAACCTGGGATTCATCAATAATCTCTTGCTTAACTAGATTCATGAACAACAAGAACAACACTATTGTCCTCATAGCGGTTCTCATTCTTATCATAGGCGCCATCGCATACCTCCAGCTTTCCAAGGCTAACGGAACAGGGGATATTGTGCGGGAGGATATAGCCGAAGATGCCGCTGCGGAAAAAGCGGACCGGTATCCGTCTGCCAAGGAGATCGTGGACCCTTCGGGGTTCGTGAATACCGACCCCCTTGAACTCAAGGACCTGATCGGCAAGAAGGTCATTCTCGTGGATTTCTGGACGTACAGCTGCATCAACTGCCAGCGCACCTTCCCGTATCTCGCGGCCTGGTACGAAAAATACGAGGATAAGGGACTGGAGGTCGTAGGTATCCATACGCCCGAATTCGAGTTCGAGAAAGACAGGAATAACGTCATAAGGGCCACGGAGAAATTCGGGATCGAGTACCCGGTGGTCCTCGACAATGACTACGCCACCTGGCGCGCATACGGAAACCGGTACTGGCCGCGGAAGTATCTTATTGATATAGACGGATACATCGTGTATGACCATATCGGAGAAGGGGGATATGCCGAGACGGAACGCATCATCCAGGAGCTTCTCGAAGAACGGAAGGAAAGATTGGGGGAGGATGTGGATGTGTCGAAAGACATCTCGAACCCCGACAATACCTCGACCCCGGACGGAAGGCAGGTCGGGAGTCCCGAGATATATTTCGGCTCGGCCCGGAATTCCTTCCTGGGAAACGGGACTACTTCCCCTGCAGAACAGAATTTCGAGGTTCCGGAACGGATCCAGGAGAACAGGCTCTACCTCGGGGGATCTTGGAGGTTTTCAGCCGAATATGCGGAGAATACGGGTCCCGCCCGCATCGTCTTCCGCTACAGCGCAAAAAATGTGTATATGGTCGCGGAGTCCGAAACCCGGGTCCGGGTGCGCGTATTCAAGGACGGAGTCTTCCTCCGTGAGGTTATAGTAGAATCTCCGGATCTCTATGCCCTGATCGAGGGCCAGGAATACGGAGAGCATACGCTGGAACTCCAGGTTCCGGACGAAGGTCTCAAGGCATTTACCTTCACCTTCGGATAAATGAAACAGGAAACCGCGACATTCGCAGCCGGATGCTTCTGGGGCGTAGAGGAAGCCTTCCGGACGCTTCCGGGAGTCTTGGAGACCACCGTGGGATACACGGGAGGCCATACGGAAAATCCCACATACAACGAGGTCTGTTCGGACAAGGCCGGCCATGCCGAGGCCGTGCAAATAATGTACGACCCGGAAAAGATCTCTTACAAAGATCTTCTTGATAAATTCTGGGAGATCCACGACCCCACGACCCCGAACCGCCAGGGCCCGGACGTGGGATCCCAGTACCGTTCCGCGATCTTCTTCCATTCCGAAGCCCAGGAAAACGAGGCGAAGGAATCCAAGAAAAAGCTGAATGATTCCGGAACGTACGAGAGGGACGCCGTGACGGAGATTGTTCCGGCGGGACCCTTCTACGAAGCGGAGGAATACCACCAAAAGTATCTCATGAAGCAGAATAAAAAGGTCTGCCACTAAACTCATATGCAAGAGAATATGAAGAAAACAGAAGAAGAGTGGAAGCGGGAGCTTTCTCCCGAGGAATATGCCGTACTCCGGGAGAAGGGGACGGAAAGCCCCTTCTCGGGACAGTATGTGAACGAGAAGTCCGAGGGTATGTACGCCTGCAGGGCCTGCGGGAACGAGCTTTTTTCCTCGGATGCCAAGTTTGATTCCGGAACCGGCTGGCCGAGCTTCTCGGACGTCGTGGACAAAGGGAATGTGCGTTTGGAGGAGGATGCGAGCCACGGCATGACCCGCACGGAAGTGGTCTGCGCCAACTGCGGATCCCACCTGGGGCACGTCTTCGACGACGGCCCCGCCGAGACCACGGGCAAGCGGTATTGCATCAATTCAGTCTGCCTGGACCTCAAAAAGGATGAGGAATAGGGGATACGTGATATAATGGATGGCATGAATGTCATCCATTTATTCATGCTCTTGTTCTCCCTCGGGGGGCTTTTTGTTTCCTGGTACATCAATCACAAGAAGGAGAACAAGGAAAAGCTCGTATGCATAGTCGGGAAGGACTGCGATATCGTGGTGCACAGCAAGTGGAGCTCCACATTCGGAATCTCAAACGAGGTCTTCGGGATGCTGTATTACGCTTTGGCGGCCGTCGCCTCAGCCCTGCTTCTTTTGCATATTGACGTGCTGGTGGGGATATCCGTAAAACTTGTATTCATGGTGCTGGCCGGCCTCTCCGCCGCCTTTTCCGCGTTTTTGATCTACATCCAGGGAGCGGTTTTGAGGGAGTGGTGCGAGTATTGTCTCGTGAGCGCCGGGATGAGCATCTTGATTTTTATCTTTCACTTCCTCTGAGAAAGATGATATAATCTCCCTCAGTTCTCACAATATTCAAGGGGGTGATGAATTTATTTCCCGGGAAACCTGATATTCCCGGGATTTTTATTTGACACGACGGGGAATATGTAGTATATTTTCTTTGTTAATGAATAGAAAAGATGAAAATATGGAAACAGTAAAACCCATATTTCGTTTATTAAGGCCATTTCAAATTCCGTTTCTGGTTATTTTTGTGTTTGCAATGATTATGGAGGGAATGGGCGTTGTCGCTCCATATTTTTTCGGAAAGATTGTAGATGCGGTAACAGATCGTTCTTTGGAAGACGCATTATTTTTCGTTTTGCTGAGTGGCGCAATAATGCTTCTTGAAGTTTTTGTTGATCAAATAAAGAACGTATACGAATTAAATCGGTTTGACTTTGTGGTAAATAAATACCTAGATGTCACAGGTCTTTCCAAAACCCTTTCTTTTTCTCTGGGACAACATAGGAATGAGCATTCCGGCATCAAGCAGAGTGTTTTGTCACGGGGATCGCATTCTCTTCAGTCTGCAGCGTATACTGTTTCCTATGATGTATTTCCTACGGTAATTGGAGTTCTCTTTTCTGTTGCAGCTATTTTTTGGTTGCAGCCGATTGTAGGTATAATCACATTTTTGGGGGGTGTTGTATATCTTGCCTGGTCTTTTCGGATTAATATCAAATTCCACGGAGATGTTAAGAAGCTTCAAAAGATGTGGAATGAGAATAGCCGTTTGGGATCTGAAATTGTACGGAATGTAGGAGTAGTTAAGACGAATGCTCGGGAAGAGAAAGTAATTAATGAGTTCGAAAATGATTGGGAAGGAATCAGGAATTTCGGAAAGAATTTGTGGATTCGCTTTAGTCTTTTTGATTCGTTCCGAAACGTTTCCTCAATCGTGATACGTCTCGTTGCTATGGGAATCACGGTACTCCTTGTTGTTTATGGAGAATTGGAGGCTGGAATGTTGGTTACGCTTTTCTTCTGGCTTTCGAATATATTCGTAGGACTGCGACGACTTGGGAGAACACATCGGAGGCTTATGGAGTTATACGGCGCGATCCGAAAATTTTTTGTCCTATTTCATGTAAAACCGGATATAGAAAGCTCTCCAGGTGCAAAAAAACCGAATATACAAGGAGAAATAATTTTTGACAATGTTTCCTTCGTATATCCTAGGAACAAGTTTCTTTCAGACGAGGATGATGAAGATCTTGAATTACCACAGAAGAGCAGGACGATTCTGAAAAATGTAAGTTTCTCAGTCCGTCCGGGTGAGCGTGTTGCACTAGTAGGAGAATCTGGTGCAGGAAAGTCTACTACGGCATCGCTTTTGCTTCGTGCCTATGATCCAACAAAAGGAAAAATCCTGATAGATGGGGTGGATTTGAGGGATATAGATCAAGCATTCTACCTTGAACATGTCGGGTTTGTGGAGCAGGACGTAACGCTTTTTGACAACACTCTCCGGTACAACATTCTTTTTCCCTTGAATGATCGCGTAAAAAAAATTCCTAAGAAGGAAATAGATGAAATTGTAAGATTGGCCCGCGTGGATAAATTTTTGGAACGTTTACCAAAACAATACGAAACAGAAATTGGGGAGCGTGGCATCCGGCTTTCTGGAGGGGAGCGTCAACGTGTAGGAATAGCCCGTGCGCTTATGAAAGATCCTAAAATACTGATTTTTGACGAAGCCACCTCAAATCTCGATACAACGAACGAAAAAGAAATTCGCGAAGCCTTGCGCAAAGCTTCTGAAGGGAGAACCGTGATTATCATTGCCCATAGGTTCTCTACGATAAAGGATGCTGAAAAAATTATTGTCTTTCACGAGGGAAAAGTTGTTGGAATGGGTACGCATGAAAACTTGCTGAAATCGTGTCCTAAATATCGATCTCTTGTGCAAGAACAGGTATTTGCTTAAAAATTTCCCCGGATAATAAAATCCCGGGATTTTTCATTGATCTTTCCTGATGGTATGATTATTTCCAAGATGAGAGCATACGCCGAAGAAATACTCCAAAAATCCCTGGAAGCCTGGATTGAGAAGGAGGGCGTTTCCATTCCCGATTCCCTTCGGATCAGGGTTATGGAATCCGTCAATGAATCCCACGGAGATTACGCCTCGAACGTGGCGCTCCAGCTCGGAAAGATCCTCAAGAAAGACCCCCAGGTCATAGCGGAAAGCCTCGTAAACATACTCGAGAAAGAAGACAAAAAGAAGTATTTCGAGCGTTTTGAGGCTGTATCCGGATATGTGAACTTTTTCGTGTCCCAAGGACGGCTTTTCGACGTATTCCGGAAGATACTGGAAGAGAAAAGCATCTTCGGGAGCTCGTTCAGGGGAGGAGGAAAGACGGCTATTGTAGAGTATTTCCAGCTGAACACCGCCAAGGAGCCCCATGTGGGTCATGTCCGCTCCGCGCTTATCGGGGACGCCCTGAAGCGCATCATACGTTCGCAGGGGTATGAGACGGTATCGGATACGCACGTGGGGGACTGGGGCACCCAGTTCGGAATTCTTATCGCCGCATACAAGAAATTCGGAAACAGGGAAGAGATTGAGAAGGATCCGTTGAAAGAACTGGAAAAGCTCTATGTCCGTTACCACGACCTCATGGAAGAGGACTCCTCCCTCCGGGATGCGGGAAAGCAGGAGTTTGCCAAGCTGGAAGAAGGGGATCCGGAAAACCGGAAGCTCTGGGAGTGGTTCAATGAAGTCTCTTTGGAAAAACTCAATGAAATGAGTTCCCTTCTTATGCTCGAACCCTTCGATCTCAGCCTCGGGGAGAGCTTCTACGAACCCATGCTCCGGGACATCCGTGCGGAACTTCTCGAAAAGAACGTAGCCCAGAAAAAGGAGGATGGAGCCGTTACGGTGGATCTTGAGAAATACAACTTGGACGAGGCCGTGGTTTCGAAATCGGACGGGGCCTCGACTTATCTGCTTCGGGACCTTGCCAAGCTAAAGCACGTATGGACCACATACCATTACGCCTTGAACGTGTACATCGTGGATTCCCGGCAGTCTTTCCATTTCCGCCAGCTTTTCAAGGTAGCCGAGCTCCTCGGATGGGAGGGCGTACGGGAAAGCGTCCACGTGTCATACGGCTTCATGAAGCTTCCTTCCGGAATGCTGAGTACCCGGGGAGGCAATATCATCGCCTTGGAGGCGGTCGTAAACGAAGCCCGGGAGCGGGTCAAACGCATTATAGAGGAGAAAAATCCCGGCCTCGACAATAAGGAGCGGGTGGCTTATCTCGTGGGCTTGGGGGCCTTGAAATACTTTGATCTTTCCCATAATCCGAAATCCGACATCACGTTCGTATGGGATGAGGTGTTGAATTTCGAGGGAAACTCGGGCCCGTATCTCCAATACACGTATGCCCGGATCCGGGGAATTTTGAGAAAAGACCGGTCCTTCTCTCCTGATAAGGCGGAATTTCAAGGCAATCCCATGCTTTCCGAATACGAAACCAGGCTTCTCAGAAAAATGGCGCGGTTCCCGGAAATCGTGGAGGATGCGGCTTCTGAGTATTCCCCCCACAAGATATGCCAGTATCTTTTCGGATTATCCCAGGCCTTCAACGCCTTTTACCAGGAGATCCCGGTTCTCCAGGAAGAGGACAAAGATCTCCGCGTGATGCGCCTGTCTCTTGTAACCGCGGTATCCCAGGTCCTCAAAAATGGACTGGGACTTCTCGGTATCGAGGTGTTGGAAGAAATGTAAGTTTTAATCCTCGGGTTTCTTGTCCCGCATTTTTCTGATGATCACGATCGCGTACAGGATCGCGAGCAGTGCCAGGTTGGTATACCAGATAATGGGCGTTCCCCAGCTTATTCCGTCCACCCTGAACTCGGATACGGGCCAGAGGAAGGGAGTGGGGAAGAAGTCAAAGGAATGCGTGGGAATGTCCACGAGAATATGGAGCCCCCAGGCCGCAAGCGGCAGGAAGGGCTTCTTTCTGAACAGCCAGACGAGGCCGAATACGATACCGAACACAATAAGGCTGTGCGTAAAGTCATAGAGGGAGTGGACATATTCCGGAATAGCAGAAGGACTCGGCAAACCGTCCGAGAAGTCCGGACGGGGCGGTCCTATCCCCAAGAAGCTTGCAATCGTAAGGATGCCGAACGAGAAAAGATCTGGAGAGATCCCGAAAAAGAAAGACTGGGCAAATGCCTTCTTATTTCTCCTTCCGAAGGCGATGCCGCCCCAGAGGCCGTGTGAAACAATATCCATACGGGTCTTAGTATACCGAAAAGAGGGAAAAAAGCTCAAATCACAGAGGTTTGAATCTTGAGAATTTTCCTGGTACCATGGGGTTGTTTTGCGGGATCGTCTAATGGTAGGACACAGCTCTCTGGAAGCTGGTATCTAGGTTCGAATCCTAGTCCCGCAGCAGTCTAGTTTAGTATCGGTAGACCCAAAGCCGTCACTAAACAGATTCCCCGTCCCACCTACGTCATACCGGCCGAGCGTTATATCCGGAAGGAAAAACCACTGAAGTTATTCAGTGGTGTTTCTTCTCACTACTTTCTTTTACATGATGACCAATCCTTTTTGTGATATATTCTGTTTGTTTTTTATATGAAAAAAGAAATATGGATAGGAGTAATACAACGGCAATATATTGATGCCATTCTTTAAGTTCTGGGAAATTTAATTCCAACAGGTAATACCCCAAGAATAGTAGTAACAAAATAAACATTGAACAAAGTGTTCTATACATATTACTTATTTCCAGCAGAACCTCCATTTTGGGATCTTTTTGGGAAGCAGAGAGAAAACTTATATGATTAGAAAACTTAAGAAAGGAAACCTTTTTAAAGAAGGGTTCTATAAGCAATGAGCCGATTCTACTAATAACAAGACCCACGAAGTAGTACACAAAAGCGGCAATGATTAAATTATCTTGCACTAATGAATATGGTGTGTATCTGTCCAGAATAAGAACAAATAACACCCCGGGTAAAAGGTGGTTAAAAATATGGTAAGAAGAAATTTTACCTAATAATTCGTTCATATTTATTCCTCGACAATGTCGTGAAAAGGCTCCTCTATGGCCATACCCCAACCCCGGTCAGGAGCATTATAACGGTGACATAATATGTCGTTTCTATTCACATAGACCTTTGATCCGTGTTTCTTGAGTGCGTTTGTGACTTTTTTCGCGGGATGTTTGTCGCTTTCCGATGGAGCAGATATAAAGGCTGTGCTCGCGTTCATCCTTTTTAATATATTACTATTTAAATTTCTCTTGCTTCCATGATGTGGAACATCAAAAAAATTCATGCCAGTGAGAGAAATTCCCAGCCCATCGGCATAAACTAGAGCCTTTAGTAAAGCTGTCTTTCCAGCATCTCCCGTGAAAAGAAGTTTGTGCCCATCTATGTTAAACAAAATAATGGTGCTTGTGTTATTTTCTGCAGATGTTGTATCATCATCGTCGTCCAAAATGTCGATATGCCAATAATCTCTTATACGTCTTACTACCTCTTCTGCTGCTTTTTGAATAGGAGCAAAAACACTTAGTGATTTTTTTGGCTCAGGAGTTGATCTAAAATTAGCAAGCAATGCTTCATAATACTCTTCCGACGGACCAAGAATTTGAACCGCACCATTGAATCCTGTAATACCTTGGAATGGTTCGATAATCGGGATATTTTTCTTCGTTGCCAGTGCTTCAAGATCGCTGGCGTTTTGCAATGCTTTTTCAAGTTTGTTTTCAAGTCCCGATGAAGTAATTTTCCCATTTTTGAAAAATCCTTTTATATCAGCGGCATGCTCCCATGGACGATGTATGGCTAATTGCCTTATGCTCATTTTTTCTAACACGACGGATAGTCCGGAAGCATGATCGGCATCTGGGTGAGTTGAGATGACTAGGTTAATATATTCTGTTCTATAAAAATCTTTTATATGTCTTATTAATTGTTCTCCCGATTCTTTAAAACCACCATCAAGAACAACGACTATTTGCTCATCGCGTGGTCCAACAAGATTTCCAAACCGTAATGCAATAGCATCACCCCCTCTCTCGCCGTCTCCAACTGGAATGTAGTCAATTTCGTAGGCCATTTTTATTAAATTATTTTTCTTACCATCCCGGGGAGGGCTTTCCCAATAGCTTTTATTGCATTACCTAAAATATGATCTCTTGCGGGGTCATTTTTTAGCTCAAAATATAAGTAGAGAGCATACACATAGATGTCGGCAATGTATTTGTTTGAAGCATTTTCTACCTTGTCAACGCCAACCACCCTTTTTAACTCTCTTAGCGGTTTTGAATCAATATTGATGTTAACAATGAGACGTCCTTGTGTTCTTGAAGAGTCGACGCTTGCAATATCATTTTCATTCCAGCTATAAGTTGGCCAATCTGATTCGTGGATGAGATTACGTTTAGGTTCATTTAATCTCGAACTTTCCTCTAGGGGAGTGACTTCAACTGGTATTGAAAAGTCAAATCGGTGATCCGTATCATCACCGATAGTGAATTTCAGATTTTTAAGTGGACCTACTTTCTTAACTAAACAATGTATTGATATGTCCAATGCCCCGTCATGAAGCCTATATCTTTTAAGTTGTAAATCTTCTCGATTTTCTATATCTAATTTGCCCGGATTAAGATCTCTAGAGAAATAATCGTTTGCAACATCAGTAACCAAAGTAAGTTTGCGCGTTGTTTGCGGGGGAATATTAAATTTCTCTTTCTGAGTTTCAAAGTAGGTTGGGAATTCCACACCCTCATATGGTGGTGTCTTAATCGCCAATAATTCAATTGATTGCTCAAATTTTTTATTCCCTTGTGTGTCTGTTAGTGTGAATGTTATCGTGTCTCTATCATCTACTTCTGTCTGTTCACGACAATCAATGCGAAGGGAAATTATGCCTTTCTTCATTCCACGTAAGACCACATCGAAATATCGAGAAGTAGACCAGCTGATTTTGAAACGATCTTTTTTCCTCGTAAGAAGATTGTCTTGCGCTTCTGTTCTGAATGATAAAAGAGCATAGGATGTCTTATCCACTTCTTTAGGTTGTGTTCCGACAAATTCGAATTTCTTTGGAAATTCTTCGCCTTTGTACTTATCTTCTTCCTTATCTTTCCCTTTAGGAATTCTTATTTCTTCACCAATACCCAACATTTCTTTCAACTCAGGATCATCAACAATAGCTTTTTCGATCAGTTTATCTAGTTCTTTATTATCCTCGTTTGCACTTGCAAGACTTTTATCCTCATACTCTTTATTCCATTTCTCAAAAATTTCATTCTCAAAGAATTTCTTCAATCGTTCCTTAAGAGTTTGATAATCTTCCGTGTGAGCGAATTCTTCTCGCCCAGCATGAAAAAGATTAGCTAGATCGACACGAATATCAGACATGTCAACATAGCAATGTAGATATGGTGCCAACGCTGGCATCTGACAATCAGACCTGATAAATGTATCGAATTCATACCCCAACGCCAAACCATTTTCAACATAAAATATCTTCTCTTTTTGCTGCTTATAGGACTCCACACCCTTAACGTCGTTTATGTGCTTTAAACGTATACACCGAATATTTCTCGTTCCTATTTCCCCGAGACCCGCTGGCAAAGTAACGTCATCGTTAATAATGTCCTTATTGTCTTCTATTCTTCGCAAAAGACCCGCAATAGTATATTTTGTGTCTCCGCGGTAACCCGTGCGTAGTTCGTGTAAAAATATAGGCAATGGAGATTTCTGGAGTTTCTGATCAATATCTAAGGCAAGAGAATTTCTCCCGTAGGTTATATTGGATGGATTCTCAAGATAGTAATCGTATAAACGGATTAAACAGCCGTCAACAAATTCAAATTCCGCACCGTCAATCTTGAGAGGCTTATCATATGGAAAAGAGAATATATTACCGGAAGCGTCTGCGCAATATTCATAGTATGCAATTCTGTTTTTATAATTGCGCCTAACAAGAGTAAAGCCCCATAAATTATTTTTGTTGCCCACTATACTTTCTGCTCTCCGCGACAAAACAAGCTGATAACAATGAGATTTGTTTCCACAAAAACGTATTGCAGCAGATCCTCCCTGATGATATTTACCAAAAACAAAATTTATCTTCTCTTTAAGACTTTCGCTCAAAGCAACAATAGTGTCTGGTATTTTGTCAGGTGATTGCCCTTCGCCACGATCAACTATTGTTATCGTAGGGCGTTTCTTATCACCTTCAGCAAATATTGCAAGGTGTTGTTTGGCCCATTCACTTCTTTTTTTGTTTATTTCTTCTTCCCCACCAAAATATTTTTGAATAGCCTCCGTCAGAGTTTTTGGCAGCCTAGCATTCCCACTCTCAGGTGGCACACCCTCCACTTCATAACATCGTCTCATCATGAGTGCATCAATGGAGTTTGTGATCTTTTCAACCAAGGCATTACTAGAACTTTTCATTTGTCCTTCAACTTGACCAGCATTATTCTCGTGTTTGCCATAGGGACGCCACGAACAATTTTTTGAATTGAAGAACTTATCGTTAGTTATTAACGAAGCTACTTCCTCTGAAGAGGTTACTTGCAGTAATTTTTGAAGTATTTCTCTGCGATCTTTCATAATTATTTAAAGCTCAAATTCCTTTTTCTTTGGTAAGTGAAACTTTGCCTTCGCGGCCTTTATTGCTTGGTCCACTTCGTAGAAGATCTTATTAACCTGATCCGAGGTATAGGAATAATTACTCTTGCTCCCGCAATTCCCAAGAAGCCTTACGTCACGCAAAATCGCGCGTGTTCTGCGTTCCGCAACTCTCTTAAACCTGTCTGTTTTTGACTCGTTTTCCATAATTTTTGTTTATTTTACTGGTTTTTCGACTCTTTTATTTAATAGTATCTAAACCTACAACCTACATTTCTTATCATTATACTCATAATCGAACATACGTCAATAGTATTTTATCCACAGGCATAAATATCCAAATACTATTAGACCCGCCGGGAGGCGGGCCTAAGATTCAATCATTTCCTTGTTTATTTTGTATTCACTTTTTTTCCATCACCACCACATATTCGAATTCATAAGCACGCTTTCTCGATGGGTTTTTCTTGTTGGTGAATTTTCCCGTACCTGAGTCGCGCCACGGGGTAATCATCTTATTTGGAATTTCACGTTTAATAAAATCGATTTTTTTAAATCCAGCCACCTGCATCTGTTCAGCAGCTACTTGAGCATTAAGTATTTCGACTCCTTGTAAACTAGTGTTGCCGATAATAATACATGCCTTTCCGCCAATCTTAAGTATCCTATACATTTCAGAAAATACTTTTTCCATGTCTAGAAAATAGTTCGCGACATCTACGGCGAGTGGCCGTTCAACTTTCATTAAGTCATCAACTATCTCTTGCCCGATAATACTATTAAAGTCTCCATTTTGTTCAATTTTTGAACTGGTTCCTATAAAACTCCGACGAAAATCAATGAATTCATCACTAAAGTGATGCCATTTTTTAAAATGTTTTGGATCGCTACCAAACCACAGTAGCGAGAGTTGATGCAAATCTGCATACTCATATGAGGTCACATAAGGCGGTGAGGTAATAATCAAATCAATCGAACCAGGATCAAGAGGAAGTTTTTTTGTTGAATCTCTACGATACATTTTTGCCGGAACATTTGTGTAGCCGAGTTCAGACAATCTTTCATAAAATTGCTTGTTCTTTTTCATCATCGAATCGAGGTGTCGCAAAAAAGTTTCTTTTGCATTTGGTAAAGTCTTTCCCTTATCAATCTGCGGCTTAATACTTTTCATTAACCACCTCGAACAGTTCTTTAGATTGTGTGAAAAAGCACAGAGATAAAAACGTTGAACGTTATGATTTTTGATTTTTTTAATTGAAAAATAGATTCGATCTAAATCTTTAATCATTTGAGGATCGAACCAATAATCAACTCGGGAATGATGTTTTCTCAAAACGGGTTCTACTTTTTCATAAAACTGGAGAAATCTAATTCGGTAATTTTCTAAAGTCTTTGGTTTTATGGGAGTAATTTTTGTTTGTGTAATAAGTTTTGCTATGGGGTTGATGTCAAAGCCAATACTCTTATGGCCAGCTAATTTCGCTTCAACTAGGGTTGTCCCACAACCACCAAAGGGGTCACAAACCACTTGTTTCTGATCAGGTGCATAATCTTCAATGAGTTTTTTAACAATTTGTGGAATAAACTTTGCTGGATAACGATGATAATCGTGTGTAAATGCTGTCGTTTCCGATCGCCCAGCACCCCTAAAAGACCACTCTTCTCGTGGTTGCAGGGATACAAATACTCTTTTTAGTCTATCGGTAGTGGCCATGGGCGTATGTTCTAATTATACTTGTTGTCCGGATGTGATACAAACGACTTTTATTCTTTTGAAGAAGATTATCTTTGTATCTTAACTTCCTTATTTGATATGAATAGTTTGCTTTTTAAGCAGCTTATCAGGTCACGTTTCTCGAATATTGATTCTTCAGCCAGTAAATATTTAGCATAGTTCCGAATATCTACGTCTTTGGCAGTATACTGCTCCTCCTTTTTCCCCATAATACTTGAATGAAATTTCTTGTGACGCTCGATTTCCGCTTCAAGCTTTCGCCTAACCCCGGATCGGTCCAGATCAATTCTATCCATTAATTCTAAGAGTTGAGCGATAAGTTGTTTTTCCTCGATGTATCCGCCCTTGCAATTGATATCTCTCGCTCGGGTACAGCCATAATAGATGTATTTTGTGACCGTGCCGTCTTTCAGGTTCTTGTATTTTTCTTCAGCACTTATACCCGAGCCGCACAAACCGCACGTCATAAGCTTTGTGAATGCGAATTCTTTGTTTCCGGTTCTCACTTTCCGATTGAGTTGCAGTTGTTTTTGAGCTTCATCGAATAAGTCTTTTGAAATAATGGGAGTGTGTTTTCCTTGAAACCATCTCCCGCTGTTTTTTGGATATTCAAAGGTTCCATAATAGAAGTGGTTGTTCAAAATCACATAAATATTACTGAGGGTGAGTGATTTTCCATTCTTTGTGAGGAACTTGATATCTTTGAGCCAGCGATATATCTTTCTGCCGCTTGCTCCTTTTGCTGCCCGTTCAAACATTTCCTTTATAACCGGAGCGCGTTTTGGATCAATAAAGACGTGACTCTTCTGATCTACGTTTTTTGAGTTGAGGTAACCGGTTGGTGCAACCGAAGGCCAGAGTCCCATTTCACATACCGTCTTCAATCCACGCTTTACATTGACGCTTTTGTTGTCGTTCTCAAGTTTTGCCTGCGATCCAAGAATCATGAGGAGGAACTTCTCATTCGGGTTATTAGTAAATCGCTGGCTATATGTCTTGATCTCTAGGAGCTTTTTCTGGTCCAGGAGATCTACTATGGCACCCAAGTCGCCAGCATTTCTGCTGAGTCGGTCCGGGTGCCACACGAGAATGCCGTTAAACTTTTCGTTTCTAATATCATCTAAGAGCTTATTAAACACGGGTCGTTGTCCACAATCTTTTGCTGAATGAGATTCTTTATATATATCTACAACATTCAAGTTGTCTCTCTGTGCAACGGTGAGCATCTCCTTTGCCTGGGAATCTATTGAGAGCGCTTGGCGTTCTTCGGCCTCACTGGATTTTCGGGCATAGAGGCAATATCGAATGGGCTCTGTATCTGTATTTTCCATACAACACAACAAAGCCGGAACCAACCGAATAAGTCCATATAGGATGAGTGGATAACTTCATTACCTAAACCTTACGAAAGAAGGTAGAACAACAGGGTTCAGCATTAAGGTCGATAATACTGGAACAAGCCGTAAAAGGGCGTTAAAATTGAATCACAATTGAATAGCCTTAAGGCAGAACCTAAACCGAGAAATCGGCATGGTTTAAAAACCTTTCACAGTATTAAGCTCCTCGTCAGAGCACTTTCAACGGTCATATAGGGAAACCTGTATGGGTGGAGAAATCCATCGCTGGCGGGGAGCTTTGTGTTTCCTGAAACCCTCCGCCGGCAAGATATCTAATCTATGCACAGAAAAATCTATAAATTCTCCTTAAAGGTCTTATTCGGATCCGTACCGTTTTTTTATGCATTCGGTTTCACCTTTGGTGGATGGGGTGATGACGGAATACTAACACGCCTTTTAATCGGCGTTCTCGCAATGGTTGGTAGTTTCAAGATTTTAGAGGTTGCGGGGAAAAAATTTAAATTAGACGAATAGGACAATTAAAAAGAATACATTATGGTGCCGTTAAAATTTTTTCTATTACTTCCTGCTTCTTCTTTAAAGCATGAATTCGGAGGGCGTCATTCTTCGGTCCTCTTGAGAAATCCCTATCTTCAACATATTTGAACCAAACTTTTGCCTCCGCAGCCCTTCCATGTTTTATTGCTTTCAGGTAGAGGGCATACAAGATGTTTGGCGTTAATTCCTTTGCCCAAATGTAGTTTTCTAGAACCAGTCCTTCTTCTTCAATTTTTTTGTTCCAATCGGTTAATGTTCCGAGATCTTTTATTCCGAATCTTTTTGCGAATCCGGTTTGGGTTTTTATACTGTATAGCAATCTATACGTTTTTTGGTCAATCCCTAGGTTGTCCAGCATTTTAGAGATCCTTGCAACTGGAATCGGCGGGAGAGATTTCCATGCTACATATAACTCGAATTCCCGCTTCAAATACGGTGATTTTTTGGCATTCTTTGGCATTGTTATAAGCATAGCAAATGTGGATAACCTCTTAGTTCTTTTCAAAATTGAGATAAGGGGTTTAAATGGAGATATGGTAGTTGAGATTAAAAACGATGAAGTTCTTTCTCCGGGTCTGTATGTTTTATGGGATCCAGAAAAAATAGAGCGAGCGAAAGTCTCTCTTCCTGGAAGAAGTGACCGGGATGTCTTAATTGAGTACGATAAAATTGGTGGGTTGGTAGTTAAAGGCGGGACTAGATTGCCGCCACAGTCATTATGGCGACAGGAACAACAAAAGATGCAAGATTCAATGGAAAATTTAACAGATGATGAAATTGATATCATCCTAAGAAAAGCGGAGAATACTCACGTACCCGGGAGTAGATATCAAAAAGCGAAAATTGAATCTGAAATAAGACATCAAAAAAAGATGGAAAAATCAAACCAGGAATCCAAGGTTTCTATAGGGATTCTCAATCGCGGTAAGAACAATAAATTCATAAATAACACTTTTGAGGGTTTGGATGTAGGGATACAAGATGAAGGAGAAAACACTTTCGCTGAGGGCAATAAGTTTATCAATGTTGGGAAAGAGATAAAAAACTTTTCCGTAAGACATCCTTGGTGGTTCGCCATCATAACGGGTTTAGTTCTGATAATAGTAGGCTACATATTGAAACTCCTACCTGGATTTTAGAGACCAAGACGGGTTAGTTTAACCCCTTAACCGACGCTCAAAGAACCCTTACACCGATTGAACCTAGTTATTTCTAAACCAGAGTACACAGCTAATAAAAATCCCACATAAAAATGTGGGATAAATAAATTTAAACACTTGAGGAAAAAAATTTAAGCAGAGAGTTTATCAACTTCCTGATCAAGCATTTCCATTGTTTCGGTAGAAATTCTATCAGCCGATCCACCTTTAAATTTTATTCCCAGCTGAGTTAACTCAAGAAAAAATTCGTTAGCAGTGTTTCCAAAGTGAGGTGCATAATCTCTGTAAGAACACCATGTAATTTCTTTGGAAATTTTTCCTTCCTGCAGAGCCACTTTTAACTCTCTAGTAATTGCCTTGTGGTGTTCCTCGAGTATGCAACAAGGACACATAGCTCCAAATCTATGAACAGACTCATAGGAAATGAGGTAGGTAGAGTCATTATCCACAACAAGAAATACATTCAAATTCATTCCAGAATAAGTAGTTATATACTGAACTAGATTTTTCATTTTAACCTCCTAGGGTTTCTAGTTTTTAAATTGACAATATTCCTAACCTGAAGATACCATAGTATTATATATCTGTCAAATTTTTATAGTATTCAATTATCTCGGTTGTTTTTATACTAGTTCTAACATCGTCCCAGACAGCCAGCCGGGTATATTCTGTCGGAGATAGTATCTGTTTCAGAAATGATTATAAATGTGATGTAATCTTTGTTCCTATTTGCAATCATGGAATTGTAATGGGTCCATATGAGGCTGGAATGTTTGCAAAAGAAACAGGAGCTGAACTTGTTATTCCTTACCATTATGACAGCCCCAAATATCCTGGAGATTTAGTTAAAACAAAAGAAGAATTTGAAAAACAAGAACTTAATTATAGAATTCTTGGTAACAAAGATTTAATTTCTCTTTAATTTTTCTTTCTTGTATCAAAACTTAACCAATTTTTCCGCATAATAATTGGGATGAAAAAAATTAAATTGGGATACAAAAGTAACTAAATACATATCTATACCCGATTTCTTCTATTGTTATACCCCGAAATATACAAGTATCGATATAAACCCTAGACCGCTCAGGAGACCACTCAAATAAAACAATATCTAAGCCGTTTAAGACAAATAAAAGAGATATGAGAAAGAAAATAATTACCTGAAGCAAGAGAGGTTTGCTTTTTGGAACAACATCTCTTTTAAAAACAAATTCCTTACGTTCCTTCCATGAAAAAAATAATAGTGTAAAAAATAAGAGCAGATTGACGAATAGAAACCCGTACATGAGGTTTATTTCAAAAGGCGATTTTAGAATAAATCCCTGCGAGTTATTTTTTAAGGAAAAGAAACATAGAATTTCAACAAGAAAGAAAAACTGAAAAAGAATGCTATACTTGTAATTTTTTATAATAGAAATTCCATTGATAGTTAAAAAAATACCCAATAGAAAGAGTTCTATTGGTGCAAATTTAAGATAGAATCGAGTAAAGATAGTTAAAAAAATACCAAGAAACAGGAGGAACAACCCAATTATTACCTTCGGTTTCATGTTTTAATTAAAACACAGAATTTTTCGAAAATAAATTTTTTAAATATGCTAGGATACAAGTATGATTTTAGACGATGTAACCATACAGGTATCCGGCGGAAAAGGGGGAGACGGAGCCGTCGGATTCAATAAGAACAAGATGAGCCTCGGTCCCACGGGAACGTCCGGAGGGAACGGAGGCTCTGTCTATATGGAAGGCGTATCCAATCTTTCCGCCCTTGACCAGTTCAAGCGCAAAAAGGATATAGAAGCGGGAGATGGAAGAGACGGACGCAGCCAGTTCCGGGACGGGGAACGGGGGAAAGACGTTATTCTCCAGATTCCCGTAGGCACGGTTATCCGTAACCTTACGACCGGAGAGGATAGCGAGATCATGAAAGTGGGAGAGAGGATCCTCGTTGCGGAAGGCGGAAAAGGAGGGCGAGGAAACTTCCATTTCCGCTCCTCCAGGAATACGACTCCCAGGCAGTTTGAGAAGGGAACGGAAGGGGAATCCTTCGAGCTTCATCTGGAGCTGAAATTCATTGCTGACGTAGGGCTTATCGGCCTCCCGAATGTCGGGAAATCCAGCCTTATCAACGAACTTACGGCTGCCAAAAGCAAGGTTGCGAATTACCATTTCACCACGCTGGGCCCCCACTTGGGCGTATATTACGAGCTTATCCTGGCCGACATCCCGGGCCTCATTGAAGGCGCCTCAGAAGGGAAGGGGCTGGGTATAAAATTCCTGAAGCACGTGGAGCGGACCAGGGTGTTGTTCCATCTCATTTCCGCGGAATCCGAGGATCCCGCCTCGGATTACGAAGTGATTCGCAAAGAACTCGGAGCTCACAATAAAGAGCTTTTGAAGAAAAAAGAGTATGTATTCCTCAGCAAAAGCGACGAGGTATCCGAAGAAGACCTCAAAAAGAGAGTAAAAGCCCTGAAATCGAAAAAAATCGATGCTTTGCCCATATCCATACTGGATCCCGAGAGCATCGAGGAAGTAAAAAAGATCCTGAACAGAATTCAGGAGGAAAAAACAGAAGGGTAGATCAGATCCTCCCCCGCAGAGATCCTATCCGTTCCACGGATTCTTGTATGCCTGAGAGGGGAATCTCTCCGTTTTGCACGGCTTCCCATATGGCATCTGCGGCATGTTCCGCCGCGGATTCGTCATATTCCGCTCCGTTATTTGAGATAATAAGAATGTCATTCCCGGCGCGAACGGCTCTCACTACAGCCTCGCCGAACCCATAATGGTCCCGTATGGCTCCCATCTGCATATCGTCCGATATCACAACACCCTCAAATCCCAGCTCTTCTCGGAGTATCCCTCGGATGAATTTTTCCGAGAGAGACGCCGGATATTCCGGATCTATATTCCTGTCGAAAACATGGGCCACCATAACGGTATCGGCTAGATCCTCCCGGATAAGATTCCTGAAGGGATCCAGCTCTTCCGGAACATAGGTATCCGTCACATCCACTATACCCAGGTGGCTGTCCGATTCCGAACTCCCGTGCCCCGGGAAATGCTTCAGGGAAGAGAGGATCCCGTATTCATGAAGCCCCAGTATGAAAGCACGGGCGTGCGCCGTTACGAGATCGGGATCCCGTCCGAAGGAACGCTCCAGATTTCCTATCACGGGATTTTCCGGATTGACGTTTAAATCCACAACGGGAGCGAAATCCAGATTGAATCCGAGATCCGAGAGTTCTTTTCCGAGAGTTCCCGCGGCTTCACGGGTTTCTTCCGCGGATCCTCCGCCCAGTGTTTCATGGGAGGGAGTATCCGAGAATCCGTAGGAGGGTTTCAGACGATTCACCAGACCTCCTTCGGCATCCAGCGCGATAAAAAGCGGGTGGGGGGAATAGGACTCTATATCCGCAATAAGCTTCTTAGTCTGTTCGGGATCTATGATATTCCTGCCCCTCGTTTTGCTGGGAACGTCATAGTCAAAGAGGATAACCCCTCCCAGGTTCAGATCCCGGATGGCTTTTACGATATACGAATTTTCATCCACGGAAGTTCCCCGGAATCCCACGATAAGCATCTGTCCAACAAGACTCCGAACCTGCTCCTCATTCAAGCCGGGATCTTCCGCATCCTTTCCCTTCTGTTCGAATACGTTGGAAGGAGCTAGAAGATAGGCTCCGCCTATGATTACAAAGCCCAGAAGAAAGAAAAAATACGTATAAAACCTCTTCATATGGGGAAGTATAGCATGATCCTTGAGAGAAAGGAGAAAGAGTGGGATAATAGGGAGAACCATAAATCATGCCTGATATAGAAAAACTGACAAATCTTATAAGGGAATTTTGTAAGGAACGGGATTGGAAACAGTTCCATAACATGAAAGATCTTGCAATTTCTTTGAATCTTGAAGCCACAGAGGTTTTAGAGCATTTTCAGTGGAAAAGCGAAGAAGAAATAAAAGAATACACAAAGACTCACAAGGACCATATTGGAGAAGAGTTATCGGACGTTTTGTATTGGGTACTCCTTATGAGCGATGATCTGGGTATAGATATAGCAAAATCTTTTGAGGAAAAAATCGAGAAGAATAGAAAAAAATATCCGGTGGAGAAATCAAAAAACAAGCATACAAAATATAGCGAACTTTAGATTATGATTGTTTATCAATCCACAAAATCAGGATTTAGCAAGGATGTTACGACAAATCAGATAGAAACGGCCATCCTGGCCGTTTTTCAGAAAAGACTCGGGAGAAAAACCACAAAACGAGAGATTGATTCTTGGAAGAATTCCATGATGTACATGGAAAATATTTTGCAGGATAACGATATCCCGAATGATTGCGGTGTTATGATTGAGTACCAAATTCCTCAAACCTCGAAGCGAATTGATTTTATTTTAACGGGTCAGGATGGTGCAAAAATTGACCACGCAGTAATTGTGGAATTGAAGCAATGGGAAAGCGCGGAGCTTACGGAAAAAGATGGAGTCATACGTACATATCTAGGATCAAATGTTCGTGAAACCAGCCATCCTTCCTATCAAGCATGGTCTTATGCTGCGCTTTTGAATAATTTCAATGAAGCGGTTTATAAAGGGGAAATTTCTCTGAAACCCTGTGCTTATCTCCACAACTATCTGGAAGATGAGGTTATAAGGAATGAATTTTATGCGGAATATCTAAAGAAAGCCCCTGTCTTTATACGTAATGATGTTCTAAAGCTAAGAAATTTCATAAAACAGTTTGTTAAATGTGGAGATAGAGGGAGGGTTATGTATCACATTGAAAACGGGAAAATCAAACCCTCCAAGAGTTTGGCTGATAGCTTAACAAGAATGCTCGACGGAAATCAGGAATTCATCATGATAGATGATCAAAAAATTGTTTATGAAACTGTCTTGGATCTTGCTAAGAAATCTACAGAAAAAGACAAGAATGTATTTATTGTTGAGGGGGGTCCGGGAACTGGAAAATCGGTGGTAGCCGTAAACTTATTAGTCGAGTTTATAAAGAGAGGGGTGGTTACCCAATATGTTACAAAAAATGCTGCACCTCGCGCTGTATATGAAAATAAACTTACTGGAATAAGGAAGAAAACAGAAATATCAAATTTGTTTTCCGGATCAGGATCTTTTGTAAATGTTTCTGACAACTCTTTCGGTGCTTTGATTGTGGATGAAGCACATCGGCTCAATGAAAAATCCGGAATGTTTCGAAATAAGGGAGAAAACCAAATCAAAGAAATTATAAAAGCCTCAAAGTTTTCTATATTTTTTATAGATGAAGATCAAAGAGTTACTTTTCAGGATGTTGGGAAAAAAGAGGAAATAAAGAAATGGGCTGATCTTTTGGGAGTTAAGGTTTCCGTTTCTGAACTCAGCTCTCAATTTAGGTGTAACGGTTCGGATGGATATCTTGCTTGGCTCGACAACGCTTTGCAGATTCGGGAAACTGCTAACACTATTCTTGATCAAGAAGACTTTAACTTCCGTATCATTGATTCTCCGTCTAAACTTCGAGATCTTATTTTTGAAAAAAATAAAACAAACAACAAAGCTAGATTAGTGGCCGGATATTGTTGGGATTGGATAAGTAAAAAGGATAAAAATCTGGATGATATCGTGATTCCGGAGCATGATTTCAGTATGAAATGGAACCTTGCCAGCGATGGAAATTTATGGATTGTTGCCCCGGAATCCGTAAATGAGGTGGGGTGTATTCATACTTGCCAAGGTTTGGAACTTGATTATGTGGGAGTCATTGTAGGAGATGATTTTATTGTACGAAACGGTAGAGTTCTTGTAGATCCTTCAAAAAGAGCAAAAACAGACTTTTCCATAAGAGGATACAAAACTTTGTTGAAAAAGAATGAAGAATTAGCAAAAGAAAAAACGAGAACGATTATAAAAAATACATATCGCACGCTTATGACTAGGGGTATGAAAGGGTGTTATGTATATTTTACCGACAAAGAAACTGAAGAATATTTTAAAGGTTTAGTAAAGAAAAGCTCCGATTTTTAAAGACCTTGTAGAGTTTTTTCCCCGGTGCTAGATTAAATCCGTACCACAAATATATGCAAAAAAGGATTATTTGGGGAGTTATAGCGGTTCTTGTAATAGCAGGGCTGGTAGTTCTGTTCCTCCCGTCCGGAGATACAACGCCTCAAGAAGAAACGCCCTGGAAGATGGATCTCTCCGGCGTGGATTTCAACCAGATAGGATACCTTTGGGACAGGGAACCCGAGATACCCAACCAGGGGATTTTCATCCTGTATGAAGAACCCGGATCTCCTGCGCTTTCCATACAACTAACCTTCGACAACCAAAGCGCCTGCACCTTCGGGGAGCGGAGCGTCCCGTGCCTCGGTCTCACCCCTTCCATTGAGGAAAAAATAGGGGAGGAGCGTATGTTCGTGGAAGGGATACAACAGGGAGAGGCGGTTCTGGTCCGCAACCTTGCACTCGACAGGGAAGCGGGGCGCCGCTTCGGATTTATCCGGAATGTCACGGAGAATAATCAGAATGTATTAGTGGAAATAGACAGCGTGGAATTCCTATCGGGAGAAGAGGCTATCCAGGCGGGCATAGAGGATACGGATTGCACCCGGGAGAATATCACAGACTGCATTCCGAGCCTCAACAACGATTTTTATATCCGGAACCTCGCGACCACGACGGAAATCTATATCGCAAACGGGGATACGAAGATCAAGACATTTAAAAACCCGGGATCTCCCGAATTGGAAGATATACCTATGGAGAGCCTGGTTTCCAAATTCGAGGATTCGGATTCCTCCCTTACCTCCTATCCTTTCAAGTTTATCTTAAACGGAGCTCTGCTCACGGAACTTGAGGAACAATACATTCCGTAATGAAAAATCCCGCCTGAAAAGGGCGGATTTTTAAAACGTGTTAAAATAATTCCATGGATACAGAAACCAGACAATGCAAAAATTGCGGATCCGACTTCGACATACAGCCGGATGATTTCGATTTCTACAAAAAGATAAATGTTCCGCCTCCCGTCTGGTGTCCGGACTGCAGGATGCAGGCCCGGCTTATCTGGAGGAACGAACACACCCTCTACAAAAGAAAATGCGATGCCCCGGGCCATACGGAGGACATCATTTCCATGTACGCTCCGGAAAAGAACATTAAGGTATACGACCATGAATTCTGGTTCTCGGATAATTGGGATACCCTGGAATATGGTCAGGACTATGACTTCTCAAAGCCCTTCTTTTCCCAGTTCCAGGAACTTCTCCAGAACGTACCGCACGTGGCCCTTTTTGACAGCAAATCGGTGGATTCGAACTATTGCAATATCACGGTGGAGCACAAGAACTGCTATCTTGTCACAGCGGGGTGGAACAACGAGGATTCGGCCTACAGCAACAGGATATCCCACTGCACGAACACCTTTGATTCCTACATCTGCCACAAGACGGACTTCGGATACGAAAATCTCTACTGCAAAGATTCATACAGATTGTTTTACAGCATGGATTCCCAGAGCTGCAGCGATTCGTATTTCCTCTATGACTCCAAGAACTGCTCGAACTGCATCGGATGCACGAACCTCCGCAATAAGCAGTACCACATCTGGAACAAGCCGTACTCCAAGGAGGAATACGGGAAAAAGAAAGAAGAACTCAGGCTCTGGACGAGAGAAGGCATCGCGGAAGCCAGAAGGAAATTCTCGGAGCAGTATGCGGGAGCCGTCCATAAGTATGCGAACCTCATCAATACGGAAAACGTAGTAGGGGACCACGTGGAGAATTCCAAGAACTGCCATTACTGCTTTGATCTCGCGGGAGAAGCCGAAAACAGCAAGTTTTGCCATTGGGGAACGTACGGTCTCAAGGATTCGTACGATACGGGCCCCGGAACGGGAGGAAAGTCCGAACTCACCTACGAAGGAATCAGTATCGGGGTCAACAACGCACAATGCACATTCGGGGCTATTATCTGGTACTCGAACGACGTGCATTACAGCTTTAACTGCCAGGATTCCGAACACCTCTTCGGGTGCGTGGGTCTTCGGAACAAGAAATACTGCATCTTGAACAAGCAGTACACCAAGGAAGAATACGAAGCCCTGTTACCGAAGGTTATCGAGCATATGAATACATCTCCGTACGTGGATTCCAAGAACAGGGAATTCCGCTACGGACAATTCTTTCCTCCGGAGATAAGCCCCTTCTCCTACAACGAGACGGTCGCCCAGGACTACATGCCGCTTTCATCCGAATCCGCCGGAGAAAAAGGGTTTGCCTGGCGGAAATCCGAGGAGAAGGACCACGCCGTTACCGTTTCCGCAGAAAAGAATCCGGGATCCATTGAAGATGTACCCGACTCCATTACGCAGGAAGTCATGGAATGCGCCCATAGGGGAGAGTGCAATGACGACTGTTCCAAAGCTTTCCGCATCACCCCCCAGGAACTCACATTCTACAAAGCCATGAAGCTTCCCTTACCCGATCTCTGTCCGAAGTGCCGCCACTACGCGCGCCTCAAAAAGAGAAATCCTCTGAAGCTTTGGAAGCGTTCGTGTGAGTGCAGTGGAAGGGCCTCCAAAAACGGAGCTTATACCAACACGGCAAAGCATTTCCATGGAGAAAATCCCTGCCCCAACAAATTCGAGACCCCCTACGCCCCCGAAAGAAAAGAAGCCGTCTATTGCGAAGATTGCTACAACGCCGAGATTGTCTAAGAATCTATTCTGTTACCTGTAACCCCCGAATTCCGTATAATATAGCAACAGGGCCCGTCGAAGCCCTCAAAACAAAGATAATATGGATATATCCAAGTTAGATTTCAAAACCATACTCAAGTACGGAGCAGTAGGAATCCTGGCCCTTTTCGTACTTGCCTTCGTCGTGCAGATCGTGGGATCTGCAACTTTCCTCACTAAAGGAGTCGAAAACCTCGCCTATGAGGAATCCGGGTACGGAGAAGTCCCCGGCGCTCATCCTTCCGTCGGAAGCTATGCCGCAAAGGACGGCGTAATGCTCTCCTCCCGCAACGTCGAGGATTACCTTCCTCCCGTTCCGGACGGAGAATTCTCTCCGGGATCGGACGCGGAGGACTTCGAGATCAAGGAATATTCTGCGGATATCCGGACGGGAGACCTCGAGGGGACCTGTTCCGCCATTGAGGACCTGAAGTCCCGGGATTACGTCATATTCGAGAATTCCAACGAATACGACCGCGGATGCAGCTACACCTTCAAGGTGGAGAAGGACCGCACGGATGAGGTCCTCGCCATCCTCGAAGGCCTGGACCCCGAGAACCTCTCGGAGAGCACGTACACCATCAAGAAGAGGATAGAGGACTTCACGAGCCAGACCGAGATCCTGGAGAAGAAGCTCGCGTCCATCAACGAGACCCTGGACAGCGCCCTCGAAGCCTATGACGAGATAACGGGCGTCGCCACGCGCACCCAGAACGCGGAAGCCCTCGCCAAGATCATCGACAGCAAGATCGGGATCATTGAGCGGCTCACGCAGGAGCGGATCAACGTCACCTCCCAGCTGGAGCGCCTCGAGCGGGCCAAATCCGAACAGCTGGACCGCCTGGAGTACACGTACTTCTACACGCATGTCACGGAAGACAAATACGTGGACGGGGATTCCGTCCGGGACTCCTGGAAGGCGGCCGTCAAGCAGTTCGTACGGAACGTGAACGAAGCCATACAGGGAATCACCATCGATCTCCTGGGCCTTCTCGTTCTCATCATCCAGTACGTCATCTATGCCTTCATCCTGGTCATCGTTGCCAAGTACGGATGGGTTGTCGTAAAGCGCATCTGGAAGAAATAGTGAGATTCAAAGACCGACAAGACGCAGGAAGAAAGCTTGCTGAAGCGCTCGCCGATTTTCAGGGCGGGCGCTCGGCTGTTCTGGCCCTTCCGCGGGGAGGGGTTCCGGTAGCCTGTGAGATTGCAAAAAAGCTCGCGTGCCCCCTTGATACCATCCTTGTACGCAAACTCGGCATGCCGGACAATCCCGAGTATGCCTTCGGAGCCTTGGCCGAAGGGGATGTAAGCGTTTTCCGCTCCGGAATGGGAGGTTTCATAAGCGAAGGGGACAAGGCCGGGATTATAGAAGAAGAGAAACGGGAACTCGAGCGAAGAAAGGAGGAATACAGATCTGGATCCTTTCTGGGCAAGGGGCCTTTTGACCGGATCATTCTCGTGGATGACGGCCTGGCGACCGGAACCACCATGGAGGCGGCTCTCGAAGCCGCGAGGAAGAAATATGATCCAAAAGAAATTATCGCAGCCGTTCCCGTAGCCGCATCCGATTCCGCGAAAAGGATCAGGCAGAAAGCGGACCGGTTTATCACTCTTTTGGAAGACGAGGCTTTCCTGGCGGTCGGGGAGTATTATGATGCCTTTGACCAGACAACTGACGAGGAAGTTCTCTCCATCCTGGAAAACTCTTCCTGATCTGATACTATATTTTCCATGAGCATGAAATTAGCTGTATCCGGAGACCGAGGCTCTTTCTCGGAAGAAGCGGGACTTTTGTATTCCCAGAGAGTCGGCAGGGAAGCCGAGCTTTTCTTCGCTACCGACATGGAAGGCGTTTTATCCCGCGTGGAGAAGGGCGAAGCGGACCAGGGAATCTTCCCGGTCGTGAACTCCCGCGGGGGTCTGGTCCACACTGCCTTCAAGGCCATGGGAAAGCATCTTTTCGAACTGGTGGACGAGGTCTGGTTCGATGTCCATCAGTGCCTCATGACGCTCCCGGATCTCGACCGGTCCGGCATCCGAAAGATCGTAAGCCACCCCCAGGCCATAGCGCAATGCGAGCGCTACCTGGCCCGGGAATTCGAGAATATTCCGCTCGAGGAATGGGATGACACGGCTAAGGCCGCGAAAGACCTCGCAGAAGGGATTCTTCCCCCGAATGCGGCCGTTATTGCTCCGGCCCGTTCGGCCCAGATATACAATCTCAAGATGATCGCCTCCGGCATCCAGGATAATCATCCCAACCTCACCACGTTCATCGTGGTGAAGAAAAAAGGTAGCAACCCTCTGATATAATGAAAACATCATGAAGTCCGAGACGAGACAGTGCAAAAACTGCAACAAAGAGTTCACTGTCGAGCCTTCGGACTTTGATTTTTATTCCCGCCTGAAGGTTCCGGCTCCCACGTGGTGCCCCGTGTGCCGGGCCATCCGCCGGGGACTCTGGAGAAACGAGCGCCATTTCTACAAGCGCACGTGCCAGGCTCCCGGCCATGACGAGGAGCTCATATCCATGTACGCTCCGGACCATCCCGTGACGGTCTGCGACACGAAGTTCTGGTGGTCGGACGAATGGGATCCCCTGGAATACGGACAGGAATATGATTTCTCCAGGTCCTTCCTCGAGCAGTTCAGGGAACTGCAGGAACGGGTTCCGAGGCCTCCGCTTGTGAACAACAAGGCGGTCGATTCGGACTACTGCAATTTCGCCGACGAGAACAAGAACTGCTACCTGGCGATCAATGCGAACCGGAACGAGGACTGCGCGTACGACCAGCTCATCGTCGAGGACAAGAACGTCTTCGACAGCCTCTGGTGCACCAAGTCGGAATTCGCATACCAGTGCATTGATACGGATTCCTCGTACAAGACCATGTACGCGGAACGGTGCGACTCCTGTGTCGAAAGCGCCTTTCTCTTCGACTGCCGCGGCCTTACGAAATGTTTGTTCTGCATGGGACTTCGGAACGCTTCGTACCACATTTTCAACAAGCCCGCATCCAAGGAGGAGTTCGAAAAGACCTGGGAAGAGATACGCGGCAGCTATGAAAAATTCGAAGAAAGCATAAAGAAATTCGAGGACATGAAGCTCAAGTTTCCCCGCAGGTCCAACCTGTTTATCGGATCCAAGGGCGTGAGCGGGGAGAATGTATTGAACTCTAATGACATACGGTGGGGATACGATATTTTCAACTCGGAACACTGCGCGTATGTCCAGGAGGGACTGAAGGGCAAGGACTGCCACGACACTTCTTATTTCGACGGAGCCGAGCTCTGCTACGAATCCAACAGCACCATAGGCTACAAGTATCTCTTCACCACGTTTTGCAGGGACTCCAAGGAGCTGGAGTACTGCGATACCTGCTACACGTCATCCCGCCTTTTCGGCTGCGTGGGCCTCCGCAGCAAGGAGTACTGCATCCTGAACAAACAGTACTCCAAGGAGGAATATGAAAAGCTCGTGCCGCAGATAAGGGCTCATATGGATGAAATGCCTTTTAGGGACAAAGAAGGAAGGGAATACAAGTACGGAGAATACTTCCCCCCGGAATTTTCCCCGTTTGCGTACAACGAGACGGTGGCGCAGGAATTCTTTCCCAAAACGAAAGAAGAGGCCGAAGCCCAGGGTTTCCGTTGGGTCGCACCCGACACCAGGGATTACAAGGTTACGAAGAAAGCTACGGAACTTCCGGACAAGATTGGCGATATAGACGATTCCATTCTGAAAGAGATTTTGGGATGCGCACACGAAGGGAAGTGCTCCCACGGCTGCACCGGAGCCTTCAGGATCATTCCGGCGGAGCTCAACTTCTACCGCACGATGAATATTCCCGTCCCGCGCCTCTGTCCGAACTGCAGATACCAGGAACGGTTTGCAAAGCGGAACCCGCTGGAACTCTGGGAGCGCACCTGCCAGTGCGGGGGAGGGGCCTCGGAAAACGGGGAATACAAGAACACGACCCCGCATTTTCACGGATCCGATCCCTGTCCCAACCGCTTCCGCACGCCCTATGACCCCGACCGTCCCGAAATAGTGTATTGCGAGGACTGTTATCAGTCAGAAACGGCATAAAAGGGAAGCGCACGAGAAAACTCATGCGCTTGTATGGAATTATTTAACTGGAGGAATAACCTTGTATTTCCCGTCCCCGATGTCTTGAACGGAATATCCGTTCTCTTTATAGACCTCCTTCAACATATCTATATCGAGGTCTATTAACACCCTGAATTTTAGTTTTCCAAATTTCTTAAGATCTTTTTCAGAAAACTCAGTATCTTCGAAATTTACAAATAATCTGCAACACGATGGGGGAAAACTGAAGAAATTACAAGGCGTTCTGCTTGCGATCCATTCTAATCCGTTTCTTTTTTGAAACCTTGCCCCATTTTCCAGATCTTCCCTGCGGACGAGGAAATAATCTTCCCTCCGCACCCCTTCTTCCTTGAAGTTTATGACGACAGACACGCCCTCTTTTATAACATCGAATTCCTGAATCGGAAGGATCATTCCCTTCCATTCCGAAACGACTCTGTCAAAATCTTCAACACCGGAATTTGTGTAAGGGGGCTTAATAATTTCAATTAAAAGGTTCATTACGTAACCTCCGTTTTTTATGAAAAGATTTTTATTTACTACCTCTATTAAAAATGATTTTTTACATTTTGTCAATATTAAAGAAAGGATTCTTAAATTTGTGATTAGCTATCCTTGCCTGGTACAATAGAAACCATGCAGAAAACAATATTTATCATACTCATCGTTCTTATCGTCGGCGTGGGCGCGTTCTTTTACTTCACCCGCCCTCCGGAGAATCCCTCCACGGATATCCAGTCCGCGGCGGAAAATAACCAGAATCCAGAGAATCTGGGAGAGGGAGAAACGCTGTATCGCGTATCCCAGGAGGATTCCAAAATTGAATTCACCATCGACGAGCTTCTGCGGGGAGAACCCTTTACGGTCGTAGGTGCTACGAACCAGGTTGCGGGAGACGTGATTGTTGGGGAAACAGAGAATGGAACGAATCTGGAAATCGGCACGATCACCATAAACGCCCGCACGTTCCGGACGGACAGCTCCCAGCGGGACGGGGCCATCAGCCGGTTTATCCTGAACACGGATAATCCCGACAACGAATTCATAACCCTTGCGCCCACGGGCGTTTCGGGCGTTCCGGAAAGGATCGAGGAGGGCGTGCCGTATTCCCTCGAGATAACGGGAGACCTTACCATCTCAGGCATCACCAAACCGGCCGTCTTTGACGCGACGCTCATCCGGACGGGATCAGAAGTATCGGCAACCATCTCCGCAACGCTTCTGCGTTCAGACTTCAGCCTCGTCATACCGGATATCCCGTTTGTTGCGGAAGTTCCCGATGCGTTTTCTGTTACGGGCACGGTTACAGCTCCAAAAGCTAATTAATATGAACAGGAAGGGCATACCCGAGATAGAAAGCTTCAGGGCGTATTGGAAGGGATGAGCATGGATATATATTCCGTTTTGCAGGATCTGGGGATTTCTTACGAGGAATACAAGCACCCCGCTGTGTACACGGTCAAAGAATCCGACCGTCTGGATTTGAAGATCCCCGGAGGACGTAGCAAGAACCTCTTTCTTCGTAATCGCGCGGGGGACCGCCATATTCTCGTGACAGCCGAAGCCTCTTCATTAATCAATCTCAAGACTCTTGCGGAAGAATTGGGTGAAAAGAAGCTTATTTTTGCATCTCCCGAACGCCTCAAAAAATATTTAGGAGTCGAACCCGGATCCGTATCGCCCTTCAATCTTATTTTTGATACAGAAAGGGACGTGGAAATCGTTATAGATAAAAAGCTTTTAGAAGAGGAAAGAATAGGATTCCATCCGAATACCAATACCGCCACACTCGTCATCTCTTCGCAAGATTTAAAGAAATTCGTTTGCGGGCTTGGATATGAGCCCCGAACAGCCTCTCTTGTTTAAGGGATTTTTTGCCATCCTTGCGTTTGAAGATTGTCAGATCACCGCTATACTGATTCCCATATGCAGTATAAGAGCATACCCCATACGGATCTGCGCATTTCTTCCATTTGTCTCGGCACCATGACGTGGGGCCAACAGAACACGGAGAAGGAAGCTCATAAACAGCTTGACTTCGCTCTCGATCGCGGCATCAATTTCATTGATACGGCCGAGCTGTATCCCGTGCCTCCCGAAAAAGAGAAACAGGGCCTCACGGAAGAATATTTCGGGTCTTGGATCCGTAAAAGGGGTAAGCACGACGATCTTGTGATCGCAAGCAAGGTGGCGCCTGCCAAAAGCATCCGGACCCGCCCCCTTCCCGGAGGAAAACCTTCTCGTCTGGACAAGAAAAGCATCCGGGAGGCTTTAGAAGGAACACTCCGGAGATTAAATCTTCCTCGCATAGATCTGTACCAGGTCCATTGGCCGGAGCGGAAAACAAATTTTTTCGGAAAACGTGGGTACGAGCCCGATCCGGAGGATGATTCAACTCCCATCGAAGAAACATTGGAGGCCCTTCATGAACTCGCGGAAGAAGGAAAGATCCGCGCCATCGGGGTTTCAAACGAGACGCCTTGGGGTGTTTCCGAATACCTCCGCTTGTCTCGGAAAAACAACTGGCCCCGTATTGTAACCATCCAGAATCAATACTCCCTTTTAAACCGCACTTTCGAGATCGGCCTCGCAGAGATGTCGGTCCGAGAAGGCATTGGGCTTCTCGCGTATTCTCCGCTTTCCATGGGTGTTCTTTCGGGCAAGTATCTGGGCGGGTCCCGTCCTCCGGGAGCCCGGTTCACCCGCTGGGACCGCAATGCGGAGCGCTATAATCCCCCCGAAGCCCAGGAAGCCATAAGGCGCTATGTAGGGATTGCAGAAAAGCACGGACTCGACCCGTCCGCCATGGCCATTGCGTTCGTGGTTTCGAGGCCCTTTACGCTCAGCACCATCATCGGGGCTACGAATCTATCCCAGCTTGAAACGGATATATTGGCCGGCGACTTAAAACTTCCTCCTGAAGTTTTGGAGGAGATCGAAGCGGTGCACCGGGAGATCCCGGACCCGACGGTTTAGCGAATAGCTTTCGCTACGGCTTTCACGACTCCCGGATCCAAGGGGGAGGAGATGATGTTCCCAATGCCGGGTTTTTTGATTAACCCGGCCAGATTGTAGGCGGCTCGGAGTTTCATGGCGTCTGTGATTTCGGATACGCCGGAATCCAATGCTCCCCGGAAGACTCCTGGAAATACGAGTGCGTTGTTTATCTGATTGGGGAAATCGGACCTTCCGGTTGCCACGATGCAAGCCCCCGCCTTCCTCGCTTTTTCAGGGTGAATTTCTGGTATCGGATTGGATAATGCAAAAACAATAGGGTCTCGGGCCATGGAACGTATATGCTTCGTATTCAAGGCATTTCCCCTTGAAACACCTATAACCACATCTGCATCCCGCACGGCATCTTCCAAGGAACCGGATTTCCGAATCCCAGTGATTTTGGCCAACTCTTGCTTGAAGGGGTTAAGGTTTTTTCGATCTGAAGATACCATTCCATGGCTGTCCACCACGCAGATTTTTCCGATTCCCGCTTGGTTCAGGAGTTTTGTAACCGCCGTACCCGCAGCTCCAGATCCGACAATTGTAACCGAGGCATCTTCCGGATTTTTCTTGGCGATCTTTAAGGCATTCAAAAGGCCCGCTAGAACCACGATCGCCGTACCGTGCTGGTCATCATGGAATACGGGGATATCGAGCTCGGATTTTAATCGCTTTTCTATTTCAAAGCACCGGGGCGCCGAAATATCTTCCAGATTGATTCCTCCGAAAGCCGGGGCTATGGATTTTACGGTCTGGACAATTTCTTTTGCGTCCTGGGTATCCAAGACGATCGGAAAGGCATCCACATCCGCGAATTCCTTGAAAATGGCGGCCTTTCCCTCCATTACGGGCAGGGCTCCGTAGGGACCTGTGTTCCCGAGTCCCAGGGTTGCCGATCCGTCCGATATTATGCAGACGGCATTTCTTTTAATCGTGTATTCCCTTGCTTTTCGGGGATGTCGGGCAAGATAGGAGGCTATTTTCCCCACACCCGGGGTATACCAAAGGGAAAGCTCGGATTTTCTTCCGATTCGTACTCGAGAGTAAATTCCTATTTTCCCGCAAATTTTCTTATGCGCTTTTACGGGGTCCCTTTCTTTCATATGGGTAAATAGTACCAGAGGGGGAAGACATGGGGAAATTTGCGTTTCGCAACAAATGGATGTGTTATACTTAAACACAGACATGAATGGAAAAAGAATTTGGATTATCCTTGGGGTTGTAGTGTTCCTCGCGGTAGCCGCGTATGTTTTGTTTCAGGTAGCATTCGCACCGTCCGAAAATCCGGAGGTTTACAGAATCGGCATTCTTTCAGGCCTCGAATACTTCTCGGAAGTCACGGAAGGATTCATGGATGGAATGTCGGAATTGGGTTATATAAATGGAAAGAACGTCGCTTATGACGTCCAGAAGACGGATTTTGATATTCCCAAATACCAGGAAATGCTTTCCCGGTTCGTATCCAGCAAAGTAGATCTTGTCCTGGTGTTTCCAACGGAAGCATCCCAGGAAGCCAAGCAATCCATGGAAGGAACGGGAATCCCCGTTTTGTTTGCCGTAGCAAATATAGAGGATACGGGGCTTGTCGATAACGTTGCGCGCCCCGGGGGGAATATAACGGGTGTTCGGTATCCCGGGCCCGATATCGCATTGCAGCGGTTCGAGATTTTTCAGGATCTCGTTCCTGATTTAAAAAGGGTCTGGATTTTTTACCAGCGGGGATATCCGATTGTAAGAAGTCAGATGAACGCTCTGTATCCGGTTGCAGAATCCTCCGGCGTGGTTCTGGAAGAATTGCCCGCGGATAATGTTTTTGAGGTAGTCGAGATCCTGAATTCCAAAGTTGTATCCAGAGATACGGATCCCGATGCCATACTCATACTAGCAGAACCTCTCATGGTTACGCCGGAGACTTTCACGGCTGTTGCTGAGTTTGCTGAGGAATACGGCATACCGTTCGGAGGAGCTATGGCTTCCTTCGGCGGGTATACGAGTCTTTTCGGGGTGAATATAAGACCTTACGAAGCGGGAGTTCAGGCTACCGATCTGGCAAATAAGATTCTCCAGGGCGCGGAAGCCGGAAATCTTCCGGTTGTTTCCGCCGAGAGCTTCTTTTCCCTGAATTATGATGCCGTCCAAAGATTAGGACTTGAAGTGGATGAGAGTATTCTAAACAGAGCCACTAAGATCATCCGGTCGGATGTCGAAAACTGACAAAAAGAAAGAGAAGAAATTTAAAAGTTTAGCCGCCACCATGGGGACGGTTTTTTCCGTCCTGGTTGCCGTAGTTCTTATTGTCGTGGGAGGAGTGGAAGCCTTTCTGAATTTTCAGGCCCAGCAAGATAGCATTTCCGAACAGCAGCAACTCATTGCTCATGATGCCACCGAGACCGTCCGGAATTTCATTGAGGAGAAATTGTCTATTCTCAAAGCGGCGGCTGGTTTGGGGGATCTGGAAATATTTTCCGAAGAAAGGCAAAAAGCCGTCCTGGAAAAACTTCTTGGACTTGAACCCGCATTTCGACAGCTTATTTTCCTGAACACGGAAGGGAGGGAACTTGTTCGAAGTTCGCGTCTTTCCCGGACGCTTTCTTTAGAGGCCTTCCGGTATGATCCTGTAAGCGTACTTGAAGTAGTAAAAGAAGGCAGTTCTTTTATAAGTTCCGTGTACATCGATGAGATTACAAACGAACCTATGATTGCCATGGCCGTTCCCGTTCAGGGTATATTCGGAAATTTGCAGGGAGTTTTGGGGGCTGAGGTGAATCTGAAGTTCATGTGGGATTTGGTGGGAGGAATTCGCATCGGAGAGGGAGGCTTCGTGTATGTCATAGATCGGGAGGGAACGCTCTTGGCTTTCCGTGATATCGGAAGAGTTTTAAGAGGGGAGAATCTTTCTGATATTGAGGAAGTGAGCAAGTTTATCAATAATGAGGACTTCAACAGCGATGAGACGGAGATTTCCCGGGGCATAGAAGGTAATTATGTGACTTCCATCCAAGCGCCTTTGGAGTTTCCGGACTGGGCTGTAATAGTTGAAATACCCCTTTGGGAAGCATACCGCGACCTCATCTATTCCGTAGGAACTTCTCTTTTAGCCATTATTATGGGACTCATACTTGCGGTCGCAGCAAGCCGGCGGCTCGCACGGAAAATCACCCGTCCAATTGAACGCCTTCAGCGTGCAGCCCAGGAAATGAGCGAAGGAAATCTCAGTGCGGAGATAGACATAGAAAGCAAGGATGAGGTGGGGGAGCTGGCTGGAGATTTCAAGGAGATGGCGGATCGCCTACGCTCTTATACAGGCGGACTTGAGAAGAAGGTTGCCGAAAGAACGGAAGAATTGAACCGCAGGCTCGGGGAGCTTGTTGAGGCGAATACCAGGCTGGAGGAAACCCAGAAGGAACTTCAGAAAGAAAAAGAAGGCGTGGAGAGAAAAGTCAAAGAGCGGACCAGCGAACTTCGGAGAGAGCAGGCGAGACTTCTCGCATCCATAAACAGCCTTTCTGTCGGATACATATTTGCGGATACGGAAAACAGGATTCTCCTGAAAAATTCGGCAGCCGATGACATCCTTGGAATTCCTGAACAGGAACTTTCGTTGGATCGCATTGCAAAGATGTTTGAAAACACTTCGGATTTCCACGGGACTCTCAAGACATGCCTCGTCGATCAGAAAGTATGCGAACTGAAGGATATGGAAAGTCGAGGCAGGATATTCCGCATTGTTTTCGCTCCCATTGTTGTGGAAATGTCCGAAGGACCCATCGGATACGTATTACTCATCGAAGATGTTACCGAGGCCCGCATTTTAGAGCGAACGAGAGACGAGTTCTTTATCATTGCATCCCATGAGTTGAGAACGCCTCTTACCGCCATCCGCGGCAACGCTGAAATTATCGAACAGTTTTTCAAGGATAAAATAAAAGATTCCGAGGTCATGGACATGATTGAAGATATTAGAAAAGCGAGCGTGCGGCTTATTGCCATTACCAATGACTTTCTCGATGTTTCAAAAATAGAACAAAATAAAATCGACCTGGTTCTGAAGCCTCTCGACATCAACAAGGAAATACAGGAATCCATGCACTCCCTGAGAGCCACCGCTGAAATGAAAAATCTGGAGCTTTCTTTTGAGCCAAATACTTCAATCCCCCCTGTCTTGGCGGACAAGCAGAGATTAAATCAAATACTCGTGAATCTCATTGGTAATGCCCTCAACTATACCCGGGAAGGATCTGTGAAAATAACGGTTTCCAAGAAAGACGGATTTGCGAAGGTTTCCGTTGCAGATACCGGAGTCGGAATACCGAAAGAGAACCAGAAGTTCCTGTTCAAGAAATTCCAGCAGGCAGGCAGGAATGTACTGACCCGGGACGTGACGAAAGGCACGGGCCTGGGACTCTACATCTCCAAGCTTACCGTAGACAGCATGGGAGGGAAGGTCTGGCTTGAATACAGCGAAGAAGGGAAGGGAAGCGTATTCAGCTTCACTCTCCCGTTTGCAGAAAGGTCGGAAGAAAAAGAATCAAAAGCATGAAACCCACAGTATTCCTCATAGAGGACGATCCCCTTATCATCCGCATGTACGAGAGAGTTTTCCGCCTTTCGGAGTTTGAGATACTCATTGCAAAAAACGGACAAGAGGCCATGCACATGATGGAAAACGGGGAAGTTTCTCCCGACATAATACTCCTCGATATCATGATGCCCGAAGCCAACGGACTGGAAGTCATAACATGGATCAAAAAGGATCCGAAGTTGTCCGAGGTTCCCATCATCGTTCTCACCAATCTTTCCGGAGGTAAGGAAAGCAGAAAAAAATCTTTGGAACTTGGAGCGGAAATGTTTCTCATCAAGAGCCAGCATACTCCTCAGGAAATCGTGGAGATTGTGCGTAAAACCCTTGAATCAAAGAAGTCATAGATCATGTCATTAGAACAAAAAACCATACTGCTGACCGAAGACGATGAGATGCTGAGCCGCATGTACGGCAAGCGCCTTGAGCTGGAAAAAGCGAATGTGGTCATCGCACATAACGGCAGGGAGGCTATCGAGAAGCTCAAGGAGAAGAAGGTGGACTTAATCCTTCTCGATCTCATGATGCCCAATATGAACGGGTACGAGGTGGTCCGCAGGATCAAGGATGACCCGGATACCCAAAACATTCCCATCATTATTCTCACCAACTTGGACGAGCATCCCGAGTATATAGAGCGCGCAACCGGAAGCAAAGTAGAAGAATATCTTATAAAATCCGACGTATCCGTGGAGGAAGTCATAGAGAAAATCTCCAAACACCTGCGATAAATTTTTCTTCCGATATTGAGTTCCGTATCCAAAAAGCATAATCTTTTGTTATGCACGTATATCGCACGAGAATAAAAAAGGAGATTGTCTGTGAATTCCTCACGCCTTCCCGCAGGAGAAGGAGGGAGAAGGTGCTTATTTTGGCCCCCGGCATGCCGGGATCTCCCTTTAAGAACGAGATATTGTCCCTTTTTGCAAAAAAAGGATACTGGGTTTTTCTTCCTCGATACCGGGGAACCTGGGAAAGCGGGGGAGAGTTTCTTAAGGAATCCCCGGAACGGGACATCCTGGATGTCATGGACGGCGTATCGAAAGGATTCACCGAGCTTTGGTCGGGAGAGAGGATGGAAATAAAAGATCCCGAATTCTTTCTCATGGGCGCAAGCTTCGGCGGTCCCGCGGTAATCCTCCCGTCTTCGGATCCCCGCGTCCGGAAGGTAGTCGCCTTTTCCCCCGTCATTGACTGGAGAGTGGATAGCAAGGTAGAGCCCATGGATTGGCTTGAGAAATTCGTCCGGAGCGCCTTCGGGGAAGGGTACCGTTTCTCAAAAAGGAACTGGAACCGCCTTGCCCGGGGGAAATTCTACAATCCCATTGATGCGTGCCAGAAGATAAAAGGGGAAAAGGTTCTTATAATCCACGCCCAGGATGACGATATCGTCCCGCCGGGCCCCGCGAGGAAGTTTGCAAAATGCACGGGGTGCCGCCTTGAGATGAGAAAAAGGGGAGGGCATATGGGCATTTCCGAAACCCTGAAAACCTCCTTTTTTGAGAAAGTAAATAATTTTTTCAAACAGGGGTAGAATTTCCGGTTGCGGCCCTTCGGGCAAGGGAGTAAAATTAGCACGAATCAACAAAAAGGTATGAACAACACAAAAACAAGCAATGCGATTCCAGCTCTTCTCATTGCGCTCGGAATTATCATCGGTGCGGGTATCTGGGGGTATGCGTTTTACTCGGTGCGGTCGTTCGATAACACCCTTTCGGCGACCGGGTCGGCTAAGACGCAGATTACGTCGGATACGGTGAAATGGACTTTGAACATAAGCCGGAAGACCATAGAGCCGGAACTGAAACAGGGATACCAGGCTCTGGACCAGGATCTCCAGGCTGCCGTCGCATTCCTCAAGGAGAACAGCGTGACGGACGAGGAGATAGAAACCTCCCAGGTGTTCGTAAACGAGGTATACAAATATAATCAGAATGACTACGGTCCCCGGGAATACAACCTTCAGCAGACCATCACCGTTCAATCTTCCAAAGTTAAGGAGATCGACACGTTGGCCAAGAATATCAACGGACTCGTGAATAAGGGAGTGTTTGTAAGTTCCAATTATTTAGAGTTCTATATTTCCCAGCTTCCCGAACTCCGCGTCTCTCTTCTGGCGGATGCCATCAAGGATGCAAAAGCCCGCGTGGAACAGATCGCGCAGTCCAACGGACAAGCGGTGGGATCCCTGAAGGCAGCCACGAGCGGCGTGACGCAGGTTTTGGCCCCAAACTCGATCGACATTTCGGATTACGGACAGTACAACACGCAGAGCATCGAGAAAGAAGTGATGATCACCGTGCGGGCCACATTCTTCCTGAAATAATGCTTTTGCACATAGAAAGCGCCCCCGGATTTTTCGGGGGCTTTTCATGTCATCGGATATGTCTTTCAGCCAACCTTCTAGCAGCCAGATCTTTGTAGTAGTCCCTGACTGCATTTCCTGCTACTTTTTTCACACCAGGATTTATCCTGATGTCGTCCCGGGGATAATTCCATCGGGATATCATCCTCAACCCTTCCCGTATGGGTCCGAAGCTGGACCCCAAGGCAGGAGCAAGGTTTTCCTGCGATATCAGAACATGCAGGGGATGTTCTGAATAACTAAAGTTATTCAGCAGGAACGTTGCCTCCTGAATCCCGTTCTTGTAGTTCCGGAAGCGGATCTTTACGACCGCGCCTCTTCCCGAAACCGGAAAGGTTATGTTTTCATACTCCGCCCTTTCCAAGGACCGGTCGTACCCCACCAGCTTCCAGGAATCGGAATAAACCTTTCCGTCCTGGATTACTTCTATGCCCATACCTCGGAACGCCTCGTTGTGGGCATAGAAGGTTATCTGTGAGGAAATCTGGGTCGCAAAGACGAAGATAAAAAAAATAGTTTTCACGCCAACCTCGTTTTTTGTTTTTAAGTTAACTTTCCTATCTTTTTAATTAAAACATAAAATATAATAATATGTCAAGCTGAGATGGAGAAAAAGCTCGAATCAGGATACACTGGTACATATGCAATACAAACCCAGCAAAAAAGTCTTGGAAAAATACGCGGATGTTCTCGTGAATTTCGCCCTGGGAGACGGAAAAGGCATCAAGCGGGGCGACGTGGTCTATGTCGTAACATACGAGTATGCAAAACCCCTCTATGCGGAAGTTTTGCGGGCCATCACGAGAGCGGGCGCCAATGCCATATCGCAGTACATGCCCAACGATGACCATGAATTCAACGTAACCAGGGATTTCTTCGTGAATGCCAGGGAGCACCAGATCAGGTTTTTCCCCAGCAAGTATTTCCGCGGCTTGGTGGACGAGACAGACCACCATCTTTTCATACTGAGCGATACGGATATGGAAGCCTTGAAAGGCGTGGATCCCAAAAAGATCATGCAGCGATCCCAATCCATGCGATCTCTCCGGGAATGGAGGAACGAAAAAGAAAACAAGGGGAAACTGAGCTGGACCATTGCTTTGTACGGAACCCATGCCATGGCTAAGGAGGCGGGACTTTCCGAAAAGCAGTACTGGAATGAGATCATACGGTCCTGTTTCCTCAATATGAAAAATCCCGTATCCAAGTGGAAGCAGGTGGATCGGGAGATCCAGTCTCTGAAAAAAAAGTTCAACAGGCTCGACATACGAAAACTCCATGTAACCGGACCGGATGTGGACCTCTGGATCGGCTTGGGGAAAAAGCGCATCTGGGACGGGGGCGGCGGACGGAATATCCCGAGTTTCGAGGTTTTCACGTCCCCGGACTGGCGGGAGACCGAAGGATGGATCCGTTTCAACAATCCCGTATACAGCTACGGAAACCTTATTACGGGCATCGAATTGGAGTTTAAAAAAGGCGTTGTTACGAAAGCTGAGGCAAAAAAGAATGAGAAGCTCCTCAAGGAAATGGTCCGGGCCCCGGGAGGAAACAAGGTGGGGGAGTTTTCCCTTACGGATAAGCGGTTTTCCAAGATCAGGAAGTTCATGGCCGAAACCCTGTATGATGAAAATATCGGGGGACCTCATGGAAATATGCATATTGCCTTGGGGAAATCCCACCATTCCTGCTATGCGGGGCAGCCGAACCGCGTAACAAAATCGGGATGGAAAAAACTCGGATTCAACGATTCTTCAGTACACCAGGATATTGTTTCGACGTCTCCCCGGACCGTTGAGGCCTATCTCCCAGGAGGGAAAGAAAGGGTTATTTACAAGAATGGGAAATTCACCTTATGAAAAAACTGACATGGGTAATATTGGTTGTTGTTGTTTTGGGAGTCTTTTTCTTTGCAATGGATTATCTTGCGCTTTTTAAATCCGGAGTGGATCGGGGCGAGGGGTTGAATCTGCTGTCCGGAGAGCCGTCGTATGAAATCGAGGAAATGGCTTCAGGCTTGGAAGTTCCCTGGGACATCGCATTTACAGATTCTACGCGCATGCTGATTACGGAGCGACCCGGACGCGTGCGCGTCGTGGAGAACGGAGAACTTCTCGAAGAACCCTTGCATGTCTTTTCCGAGGTTTCGAGTACCGGCGAGGAAGGGCTTATGGGTATTGCTGTGGACCCTTCTTATAGCACGAACAAGTTTGTTTATTTGTCTCTCGCATATGACGGATCCGAGGGTCTTAGGGTAAAAATCCTCCGGATGAAAGATGAGGGCAATTCTCTTTCGGACGAGACGGTGCTTCTCGACAACATACCGGCGGCGCGCTTCCATGCGGGGTCTGCCGTGGATTTCGGTCCGGACGGAAAGCTATATGTCACAACAGGCGATGCAACGAACAAGGATTATCCCCAGGATGCCGAGAGCCTTTCCGGAAAGATCTTGCGCATGAGTTCCGACGGAACCGTTCCGGAGGACAACCCCATTCCCGGAAGTCTCGTTTATTCTATGGGACATAGGAATCCGCAAGGCATCGACTGGCATCCGGAGTCCGGAGAGCTTTACGAAACCGAGCACGGACCCTCCGTCTTCGACGGCCCCGCCGGAGGAGATGAGGTAAACCACATCCTTCCGGGCGGAAATTACGGCTGGCCCCTCGTATCCCACGAGGAGTCCCTGAAAGGCACAATATCGCCCATTCTTCTTTTTACGCCCGCAGAAGCTCCCGCTTCCGCAGCATTTTATTCCGGCGATACGATACCGGAATTCAGGAACAACTTCTTTTTCGGAGCCTTGAAAGGGGAAGGAGTTGTGCGAATCGTCCTCGATGATTCCGATCCGGATTCCGTGCTTTCCTATGAAAAGCTTGAAGATGTGGATTTCGGTAGGATCCGGGCTGTCGTCCAGGGTCCGGACGGAGCTTTGTATTTTTCGACGAGCAACCGGGATGGGAGGGGGGATTCGGATCCCCGGGATGACAGGATTTTCCGCATAAAAAGAAAATAAACCCTATCATTGATAGGGCTTTGAAATGTTTTTACGCGGCCAGAACGCCGAATTCAGAGAACGGTTTTTTTGAAGAAAACTCCCGGACAAGAACATCTAATATATGTAGAGCTTTCTTTCTCTTTTCTACCGAGGTTGTTCTGTTTTTATAAAACTCCTCCGTTATTTCAAAGAGGACTTTTATCGCACCGCATTTTTTCATGCGAGGGAAAAGAAAAAAAGATTTTATATCAATATCGTTGAAATCCTGCAGACCTCCGCTGAAACTTTTTTCCAGATCCACTTGTTTCTTCAAAATCTCTACAACATCTTCGAAATAAGCCTCTTCTACAGGATGAATCTTGTAGGAAGAAAGATCTTGTTCAAAAAGATAGGCGAGATTTGAGAAAGCGAGATAAAGAACGTCTTCTTCGTATCTTTCCACGATTCCTCCTTTGTTGTTGAGCTGTTTTCAGTTTAACACAGAATGGAATATAAAAGCTATCCGGTTCTTGCCAAAAAACATTCCGTGGCCTACACTGCAAGCGGAATGAGGAAATATCTGAAACCCTTGCGCTTTAAGATCGTGGCCCTCACGATCCTTTCTATTGTGGTTTGCGCGGGCATCGGTTTTGCAGTCGATGCACTCTTGGGTACCAAGCCCATGGGACTTATTATCGGCATCGTAATATCGGTCTTCGTAGCCCAGGCTCTCATCTGGCGTTTCGTAAAGAAATACCTGCAACAGCATCCCGTGTCGGCAGAAGACCTGAAAACGGAAAAAGAATAATCCATGTCCGTCTCTATTTCTTCAGAAGCATTGTTTCATATTGGCGGATTTGCGGTAACAAACGGCATGTTCACGGCTGTCGTCATATCCGTGATCCTCATTGCATTCTCCGCATACCTGTCTCGCAAGCTTTCCCTTGTCCCGGGAAGGATACAGACGACTCTTGAGATACTCGTGGAATATCTCATGAAGCAGCTGGAGCAGGCCTTCGGATCCCGCGACCGGGCCCGGAAATTCTTTCCGCTTCTCATGACGCTTCTTATCTTTATCGTGGTGGCCAACCAGTTTTCCCTGGTACCCCTGGTTTCCCAGATCGTATTTAAGGGGGATCCCGTTTTCCGCCTGCCGACGGCGGACTTGAGCGGCACGGTCGGACTGGCGCTTCTCATCCTTTTCATAGCGCACTTCATAGCTTTCTCCATCCGCCCCTTGAAGCACGTGGGAGGGTTTATAAAAATCGAGTCCATCCTGAAAATCCGGTCGTTAAAAGACATTCCTCAGGCCCTTTTAGATTTCTTTTTGGGACTTCTCGACATCATATCCGAGTTTGCCAAGCTCCTGTCCCTTTCTTTCCGCCTCTTTGGGAATATCTTTGCCGGAGAGGTGATGGTTGCCGTCATTGCGGGCATTTCCGTCTATACAGCTTATATCGTACCCATTCCGTTTATCGTCTTGAGCATTTTCTCAGGATTCGTGCAAGCCTTCGTATTCGTACTCCTTTCGATGCAGTATATTGCCTTTACCATCAAGAGCGTGGAGGGGAAATAGCCCTGAAAAGGGCTTGATTTTTCTGGCTAAAGGGTGTATCATCCCTTATGAACCGGTAGTTAAGGTCGACTAGCCGGAGTGTTTATTTGCGTTTCATTTTATTATGGATTTCACTACATTTAAGCTTATTGCCGCTGCCCTTTGCATGGGCATCGGCGCCATCGGCCCCGCCATCGGCGAGGGTCTCGTAGGAGGACGCGCCATGGAAGCGATCGGACGCAACCCCGCGGTTGCCGACAAGATCATTCCGAACATGATCGTCGCCATGGCCATCACGGAGTCGACGGGCATCTACTCGCTCGTCATAGCCCTTATCATCCTCTTCGCTTTTTAGCCTTTTTTTGTTTTCGGGTAGAACCAGTAAGACGCACATATGGATGCAATACACAAAATAGGAATCAATTACCAGGCCCTCGCGGTCTATCTCGTCAATTTCGGGATTCTTTTGGCTGCTCTGGGAAAATTCCTGTACCGCCCGATCTTGAATCTCCTCGACGAACGCCGGGAAGTCATCAGGAAAAACCTCAAGGAGGCCGAGGATCTGCGGGAGAGCTTTACGGAAGAATTGGAGAAGCAGCAGGAGAAGACGAATACGCTCGTCACTTCCATGGAACGGGATGTGATGCGTGCCAAGGGCGAAGCCAAAGAAGAAGCTGCAAAGCTTCTTGAAAGCGCCGAAGCCGAACGGTCCCGCATTCTGGAAGGCGCCCAGGCGTATGCCGAGGAGATCAAGCAGTCTACGCACAGGGAGGTTGCGGACGAAGTCCTGCTCCGCGTAGAACGGATCGTAGGCACGGTATTGCAGAACAAGGTTCCCGAGTCGGTTATTCAGGAAAGCGTGCGCGACGCTTGGAAGCGGGAGTACGCGAGAGAACAATCATGATCCGATCCTTCCTTGTCGCATTTATCCGCGATTGTATCCAGGCTCTTCGGGGGAAAGATGTCCGCCTCCCCGAGGCGGTTGCGTATGTAAAAGAAACCGCTCCGGAGGAAGTCATCCGGAATCTCTCGGATGTCGTGACGTGGATCAAGCGCTCTCCGGGTACACTTCCTCCCCGGAACGCTTGCATGGAAAATTTTTTCAACCTTCTCTCCGGGGCTTTGGCTGTAGGGATAAAAGAAGAAAGTGCATCGAAGCGCACCTGGGATGATCTTAAAAACCGGGATGGGGAAGGTCTCATGGAAGGGGCGGAATATTTCCTGAAGACTTTTTCTTCTTCCAATCTTATTGCCATTCAGACCCCTATTATTCCCGCCCAAGAATTGAAACAGGAAATCGCCGATCGGATAAGAAAAGAGGATCCCACGGCCATTTTGAGATTCAGCGTGGATAAGGGTTTGTTGGGGGGTATGAGGATTTTCCGTAACGGCACCCTCCGCGATTATTCCTGGAAACGGATCCTTTCCTCTATTTCAGAAAAAACATTAGAAAACGCACATATATGAGCCAGAAAAACATAGACTTGAATAAATTTTTTGAAGTCCTGGATGAATCTCTTACGGAAGTGGGCGAGATATCGCATGAAGGACGGGCGGGTCTTGTAACGTATGCCCAAGACGGCATTGTCCGCATTGAAGGAGCTCCCCGGTTGCGCGTGGGAGAGGTTATCAAGATAGAGGGAGCCGAAGGCATCGTCATGCAGATCGAACGCGACGTGATCTGGGCTGCCATGGTCCGAGGCACGGATCGCATCCGGGCCGGCCTGACGGCCGAACCGGGAGGAACCATGCTCGGAATTCCCGTAAGCGAGGGGATTCTGGGCCGCGTAGTGGATCCCTTGGGAAATCCCTTAGACGGAGGAAAAAAAATAGAAGCCGATACCCGGATGCCCTTGGAACAGAAGGCCCCGGATGTCATGGCGCGGGAACCTGTTACAAAGCCTCTTCGCACGGGCATTCTTGCCATTGACGCCCTCGTTCCCATCGGACGAGGACAGCGCGAGCTCATTATTGGGGACCGTCAGACCGGAAAAAGCACCGTGGCCATTGATACGATCCTGAATCAGGCATCCGAAGGCGTAAAATGCGTATATGTGGCCGTTGGTCAGCGGGAAGCCAATGTTGCCCGCGTTGTTCAGAAATTCAAGGAGACCGGAGCCCTGAAATATACGACTGTCGTGCATGCTCCCGGATCAGATTCGGCCGTTTTACAATATCTCGCTCCGTATGCCGGAGCCGCCATAGCGGAATATTTTATGCATAAAGGAGAAGACACGCTCGTCGTTTACGACGATCTCTCCAAGCATGCCGTCGCATACCGGGAAATGTCCCTGCTTTTGAGGCGCCCCCCGGGCCGGGAGGCCTACCCCGGAGACGTCTTCTATCTTCATTCCAGGCTTTTAGAACGGGCTGCGAATCTCGACGAAAAGCACGGAGGAGGATCTATGACGGCGCTTCCCATCATTGAGACGCAGGCAGGAGACGTATCGGCATATATCCCGACCAACGTCATTTCCATCACGGACGGACAGATATTCCTCGATACCCCCCTTTTCTACCGCGGCGTGCGCCCCGCCATCCATGTGGGCATTTCTGTGTCCCGGGTGGGAGGAAACGCCCAAACGAAGATCATGAAAAAAGCTTCCGGGGGAGCCAAGCTCGGCCTCGCCCAGTACTACGAGCTTGCCGCCTTCTCTCAATTCGCCAGCGAACTGGATGCTGAGTCCAAACGCAAGCTGGTACGCGGGGAGCGTCTCGTAGAAGCCCTGAAACAGCGCCTGCATGCCCCGTATTCCCAGACCCAGGAAGTTCTCACACTCTGGGTCGTATCCCAGGGGTTTTTAGACAAGGTTCCGGCCGGAGAAGTCGTATCCGTCCTTGAAAGCATGCGCACGCATATGAATACGGTCCACAAGGATCTGATGCAGGAGATGGACAAAGCATCCGAACTCTCCGAAGACACGGAAAAAGAGCTTCGCAGGGCCGTGGAAGGATTCTTCAGCACGGTGAAAGAAGAAGAACAAAAAACATCATGAGTTCCCTTATTGCAGTAAGAAAAAAGATCGAGAGCACGAACAGCACCCGGAAAATAACCCAGGCCATGCAATTGGTGGCCGCGAACAAGATGAAGCTTTTCGAACGCCGGGCTCTTTCGGCGCGGGGATACGCATGGGACCTCTTAAAAGGCCTTCATATGACAAAATCCGCTATGAAGACCCTGTCTTATGCCGAGATCCGGGAAGAAGGCAAGCGTGTGTTCGTACTTCTTACCTCCGACAAGGGTCTTTGTGGATCCTTGAATCATCGTCTTATAGGCGGGCTGTTCAAATCAGAAACATGGAAAAGCACTCCGTCTGAGGATCGGATCCTCATAACTATTGGAAAGAAAAGCTTCGAAGCGGCGCGCAGGAACAAGATCCGGGTCGCGGAAAACTTCGACGGCATTTCGGAGACGGTAACGCCCTTGGAAGCCTTGAAGATCGTAAGCTCCATCGTGGCATACTGGGATAACAGGCAGGCCCGGGATATCACGCTTGTGGCTTCGCATTATGTTAACCCCTTTGTAACTCATGTCACGGAACGGACGTATCTTCCATTTTCCGAGGATATGGTCAATACGTATCTGGACAGGGAAGAGTCAGAGGATATCGTTTCCGAGGGCTATTCAGGAACCATCGTGGAACCCCAGGAAGAACGGGTGGCCTCGCTTCTCGCTCATCAGCTTGTTGAGACGCTGTTCGTGCACGCTTTTTACGAACTCAAGGCCTCTGAATATTCCAGCCGGATGGTGGCCATGAAAAGCGCTACGGAAGCCGCCGATGACATTTTGAAGCGCCTGACCCAGGAATACAACAAAACCCGGCAAGCGGTCATTACCCGCGAGCTTGCCGAATTATCCGCTGCGGGGGAAGCCATGAAAGAACAAGCTTATGCCTAATAACGAACACATACCAGTCGGAGAGATCGTGCGCATCGCGGGAGTCGTCGTAGATGTTCGCTTTCCGGATCATACGCCCGAGAAATACTCGGCGCTCATAACGGAAGGGGATAATCCTCTTACGCTTGAGGTCCAGGCCCATCTCGGAAACGGAGTGGTCAGAACCATTGCCTTGGATGCCACGGAAGGATTGCGCGTGGGTTCCAGGATCGGCGACACCCTCCAGACGGTTACCGTGCCCACTGGTAAGGAAGTTTTGGGACGGGTCCTGAACGTGACAGGAAATCCCATAGACGGAAAAGGGGAGATCTCGGAACAAGCAGAGCGCAGATCCATCCATGCCCAGCCGCCCTCACTCAAGGAACAGCGCGGGAAGATCGAGATTTTCGAGACGGGCCTCAAAGTCGTGGATCTCTTGGCTCCCTTCACCAAGGGGGGAAAGGTGGCACTTTTCGGAGGAGCCGGAGTGGGAAAGACCGTTCTTATCCAAGAACTCATCCATAACGTTGCCGTCTCCCATGGAGGATACTCCGTATTCGTAGGAGTGGGGGAGCGCAGCCGCGAGGGGAACGATCTCATCCGGGAAATGGATGAATCCGGCGTCATAGACAAGGTAAGCATGATTTTCGGACAGATGAACGAGCCTCCGGGAGCCCGGTTGCGCGTGGGCCTTACCGGCCTTACGGTAGCCGAGCGCTTCCGCGACGAGGGGCGCGACGTTCTCATGTTTGTAGACAACGTCTTCCGTTTTGTCCAGGCGGGAGCCGAGGTCTCCGCCCTTCTGGGGCGCCTTCCGTCCGCGGCGGGATACCAGCCGACTCTAGCTACGGAAATGGCGGCTCTTCAGGAGCGCATCACGTCCACGCAGACGGGATCGATTACGTCCGTGCAGGCCGTATACGTTCCCGCTGACGATCTTACCGATCCCGCTCCGGCAACGACCTTTTCGCACCTAGATGCGAAGATCGTGCTGTCCCGCGCCCTGGCTTCCCTGGGGATCTATCCGGCCGTGGATCCTCTGGATTCCACGTCCGTGGCGCTTCAGGAAGATATCGTAGGCGAAGAGCATTATGAAGCCGCTTCGGCCGTGCAGCGCACGCTGCAGCGGTACCGCGAGTTGCAGGACGTAATTGCCATTCTCGGCATCGATGAGCTTTCGGAAGAAGACAAACTTCTCGTAGAACGGGCCCGGAAGATACAGCGCTTCCTTTCCCAGCCTTTCCATGTGGCAGAGGTCTTCACGTCCACGCCGGGAGTTTTTGTTTCGCTTCGCGATACTATCCAGGGATTCAAGACCATTCTTTCAGGCGAGGCCGATCATATCCATGAGTCTCATTTCTACATGGCGGGAACCATGGAAGAGGTTTTTGATCGGCATGAAAAAGGGAAAAAGCAATAATTCATGCAAAACACCATTTCTGTCACACTCCGGACCCCAGCAAAAACGTATTACGACGGTGAAGCGGATAAAATAGCTCTTTCCACGGAAGAAGGAGCTTTGGAAATATTTCCTGGACATGCGCCTCTTACGGGCGTCATATCCTTCTCGGAGATCGAGGTGTATAACGGGGATCGTCAAGAGGCTTTTCTGGTCCGGAACGGATTCGTCTTCAAGGATCCAGGAGACAAGGTCCGTATTCTCATTTATGCCTGTGATCCGGTGGGAGCGACAGATAAAAAGACCATAGGGGAATATCGAGATTACGTTCTCTCCCAGCTTAAAAATCCTTCCGAACTGACCTCGTATCAGCTCCAGTATCTCAAGGAACAAAGAGCTTCCTTGGAGAAGATGGTTCGCGTGTTCTCTCCCGCTTCCAAGGAAAAATAACCTACGGGTGTGCTACAATTTCATAGGATGGATGCGGAACGAAAAACATGCGCCGGATGCGGTCGGGGATTTGAAATCGGGCCTGATGAGAATTCCTGGTATGACCGCTTGGAGATCCCTGTTCCGGGGGAGTGTCCCCGGTGCCGCCAGCAGAGGCGCATGACGCTGCGCAATTTCAAGACGCTCTACAAGCGGAAATCGGACAAGTCCGGAGAATCCATCATATCCATGTATTCGGACAAGGCGCCTTTTCCGGTATGGAGCCACGGAGAATGGTGGTCGGATGACTGGGATCCCCTGGACTACGGAAAGGAATTCGACTTTTCCCGCCCCTTCTTCGAGCAGTACCGCGAACTTCTCCAAGTGGTTCCGCGGTTTTCCGTCATGAACACGAACAGCCCGGATTCCCAGTACACGAACATGACGTACAACAGCAAGGGATGCTACCTCGTCTTCGGCTGCGTGGATGACGAAGAATGCGCGTACGGGCATATCGTATGGGAATCCAAAGACTGCCTGGACTGCCTTTATGTGTACAAATCCGAGCTTTGCTACGAATGCACGGACGTCCTCGGATCTTACAGGCTCTTCCATTCCCAGGAATGCGAAGACTGTGCGGACAGCATAGGCCTGTATGACTGCAGGGGATGCACGAACTGCATCGGATGCGTGGGATTGCGCCAGAAGTCATATTATGTTTTCAACAAGCCCGCCGGAAAGAAACAATACGAAGAGTTTCTGAAAAGCAATCCCGTCCACAAGCCGGAAACCCTGAAGCTTATCCGGGAACGGACGGAGGAATTGAAAAGAAAAATACCGCGGAGGCATTTCTTCGGAAGCCATAATTCGGATGTTTCCGGAAACCATATTTACAACGGAAAGGATCTTCACAACGTCTTCGACATAAAAGGGGGAGAACATTCCCGCTACGTATACACCGGGAGGAGGATCAATGACTCCATGGACGTCTCATTTACCGTAGACGTGGAAAAGATCTACCAGTCCATGAACAGCGCGAACTCGAGCGACTTGGCGTTTGCCGAGGTCTGCATAGACTGCAGCGACGTGTGGTATTCGCAGTTTTGCTTCAATACCCGCCATGCGTTCGGCTGCGCGGGATGCAAGGGCATGGAATACGCTATTTTGAACAAGCGTTACGACAAAGAAAACTTTGAATCCCTGAAGAAAAGAATCATCGCCCATATGAAGGAAACAGGGGAGTGGGGAAAGTACTTTCCGCCTTCCATATCCCCCTTCGGGTACAATGAGACGATTGCGCAGGAATACATCCCGCTTTCGCGGCAGGAAGCCGAGAACAAGGGCTTCCGGTGGGAGGAGGATATTCCCAGGACCTCGGGGCAGGAGACCAGAAGGACGGATGAGCTCCCTTCCAATCCCGAGGATTATACGGAAAAGCTTTGCGAAGAGATTCTGGCGTGCGATGCCTGTTCTTACAATTTCCGCCTCATTCCGAAAGAGATTCGGGTCTGCAAACAGTCGGGGCTGCCCCTCCCTAAGGAGTGTTTTAACTGCAGGCATGACAGGAGAATGCAATTGCGCGATCCCCGGATCCTCCGCAAGAAGACATGCTCACAATGCGGGAAGGACATCATGACCTCCATCCGCGCCGAAGACGCGAATAGATACAGGGTACTCTGCTCGGATTGCTACCAGGCCGATATTGTATAATGAACACATGAGCAAAAGAAGCATTATGGGCAAAGCCCTCCTCCATGCCTTGGGGGGATCCGTATATGTAGCACTTGTCGCACTTCTCATGTCCCATGGGGATGAAATATTCGGGAAGGCCGACAATGCGCTTTCCGCCGTCGCTTTCCTTCTCCTCTTTGTGGTATCCGCTGCGGTTATGGGAATCATCGTATTCGGAAAGCCCCTCATGTGGTATTTGGACGGAGAAAAAAAGAACGCCGTTACATTGGCGCTTTCCACGGTGGGGTGGTTGTTTGTAATTACAATTTTAACGCTCGTCTCCCTGATTTCTCTGTAACTTGGTGCATATAAGAAAGGCCGCTTCTCAATACAGAGAAGCGGTTTTTTTTATTCCGCGGCCTTCTTTGGAAGTTCGAGCGGATGCGCAGGCGGGTATGGGTTCCTTTTGTCTCGGTATCTGGTCAGGAGCAACCAGGTTGCAAATATGGTCACTTCGGCTTCAATCAAACCCGAAACAAGAAACAGGAATTCGTACGGAGCGTTCCTCATATGGAACATTATTCCTATTACAAAAGCCATTCCCGCTCCCAGGAAGCAGGATACCACAGACATCCAGAATTGCCTGGAGAGTTCTTGTGGCGTTACCGCAAGTACTCTGCATATTCCCTTCTCCCATTTCGTGGAGATGTGTATTATCACAATGGAGAGGGAAGTTGTTACGGCCCATACCACAATGGAGAAAAGGAGGAGATCAAAAAGAATTTTTAAAGCATTCATTTTAAACCTTTTTTAATGAACATTATTTATATTGTTACAATATTTTAATATTTTGTCAAGGTATAATTTTCATTAATTCATAACCCGTGTTAGTATGGAAAAACAAGGTCGCAAAACAAGAGAAGAATAACTATGAAAGGATACATTTCAAACATTGAGAAGGACACCAAGGAAAACGAGAATTTCCGGAAAGTCCTGTATACCGGTAAGAACAGCCAGCTCGTCGTCATGAGCCTGAAGCCGGGAGAGGAAATCGGGGCGGAAGTGCATGAACTCGACCAGTTCATCCGGATTGAAGACGGAAAAGGAGTAGCCATCCTGGACGGCGCGGAACACCAAGTGGAAGACGATTTCGCCATCGTAGTCCCCGCAGGCGCGGAGCACAACGTCAAGAATACGGGATCCGAGGCCATGAAGCTCTACACCGTTTATTCTCCACCGGAGCATAAAGAGGGAACGGTCCATGTTACGAAAGAAGAGGCCGAAGCTGACACAGACGACCATTTCGACGGAACCACGACGGAATAAGGCAAAAACCTCTCTTCGGAGAGGTTTTCCTTGCCCTGGTTTCCCGGGTCGCTTTTTTGTATAATGTGTTTTACATTGCAAAACGTCGAAATAACAGCAAACAGAAAACATGGACAAAAAGAATTATCTTCTTCCGATCAGCATTTTGATTGCCGCCGTTCTTATTTCGGTCTCTCTTTTGTATAACGCGGGAGACAACGGGAGCGGCACTTCTGCTACGGGAGAAAAAGAATCGCCTCTGAACAATATTATTCCCATTGAATCCGTGGATCATGTACGGGGCAATCCGGATGCGGATATCGTAATCTTCGAGTATTCCGATTTTGAGTGTACATTTTGTAAAAGTTTCCATACTACCATGCAGCGGGTGATAGACGAGTATGGTGCGTCCGGAGAAGTTGCGTGGGTATACCGGCATTTTCCGGTGCACCAAAAGGCTCCCACGGAGGCTCTTGCAACGGAATGCGCCGCCAGCCTGGGCGGGAATGATGCTTTCTGGAATTATGCAGACATGCTTTTTGAGCGAACGGAATTGAACGATCAGACGGACCTTTCCATTCTTCCGGAAATAGCGGGAGAGATCGGCCTCGATGTTTCAGAGTTTCAGGCCTGCCTTGATAGCGCGGAGTTCAATGACAAGATTATCCGGGATGCGCGGAATGCTGTGGATACCGGAGGAGGGGGAACTCCCTGGAACGTGGTTCTTACCAAGGATGGAGAGGTAACTTCCATCAATGGCGCGCAGCCTTATCCTGTTGTACAGAGTCTCATAGAATCTCTGCTTCAGTAGAAGAATTCAGAGCAATACAAACAAAACTCCTCGCATGAGGGGTTTTGTACGTCTTAATTTTGGAGATATGCGGACCCTCCCTTATAATAAAGACAAGTCGAATACATCTAAGAATCTAAACAAAAATATGAGCCAAAAGGAATACGCGCCCGAGCCGCTGGATCTTAATAAGGATCTGGACGGCATCAGCTTGAAGTCGGTGAAAGAACACGAGAAGCTCTATCAGGGATACGTCAGAAAGACGAATGAGATTCAGTCCAAGATTCGGGAAGCGGACAAGTCCGAGGCGAATGCCGTATACAGTTATATCGGGGAACTGAAAAGGGAAGAGACCTTTGCCGTAAACGGCATGAAGCTCCACGAGTATTATTTCCCCCTTCTCGGAGGTGACGGGGAAGTGAAGGGCGAAATCAAGGACATGATTGAGGAGGACTTCGGATCCTACGACGCATGGAAGGAAGACTTCATCGCCACAGGACTTTCCGCCAGAGGATGGGCCATTCTTGCCTACGATTGGAAAGACGACCGCCTGCACAACTACGGCATGGATGCGCAGAATGTAGGAGCGGTATGGAACGCATCTCCGCTCGTAGCCATGGATATGTACGAACACGCGTTTTTTATGGATCACGGAACAAATAAGAAATCTTACATTGAGGCCTTCTTCAAAACCCTAAAGTGGGATTTTGTGAACCGGATTGTAAAAAAACATCGATTGCACGAAACACACCACGGAGGAAAGAACGAATAAGAAAATCCCCGCTCGTCAGCGGGGTTTTTGATTGAGGATGTCTTTTGGGAGAAAGGAAGGTATAATGAAGCATATGAAAACATCGCCAAAAGACATATTCCTGCACCTGCTTGCGATTATCGCCTTGTATGCGAGTGCCATCAGCTTTCTGACGCTTGCTTTCCAGTATGCAAACCTTGCATTTCCGGATACGCTTGAGTATTCCTATGCGATAGACGCCGCATATTCTAGGATACGCATGGCCATATCCTTTCTCATCATAGCGTTTCCAGTTTATCTCTTTGTGATGAGATTTTTCGAGAAAGATTACAAGAAGAATCCGGAAAAGAGGAAGCTTACGGTACGCAAGTGGCTTATCTATTTCACCTTGTTCGTAGCCGCGCTTGTGATCCTAGGGGATCTCATAGCACTCATCAACAATTTCCTGGAAGGGGATCTGACGGTACGCTTTGCCATAAAGGTGGTAGCGGTGCTCTTTGTGGCGGGTTCCATCTTCGGATACTATCTTTCCGACATCAAAAGACATAAGCTCGAATAACATGAAATATTTTGTCTATGTCATATCGGTTATCGTAGCCGCGGCTATCATAGCGGGATTCTTTATTGTAGGATCTCCCGCTGAAGAACGGGCACGGCGCCTTGATGAGGAACGGGTTTGGAACCTGCAGTCCATCCAGTCTGAAATCGTAACATATTGGTCCAACAAGGGATTCTTGCCGGAAGGCCTGGAAGAGATGGACAATCCACTTCGCGGTTTTTCCGTGCCGACCGATCCCTTGACAGGGGATCCTTACGAATATGAAAAACTGGGAGATCTGGAATTCTCCCTCTGCGCGAATTTTCAGACTGCATCCCGTGAACCGAGCGGATTGTATCCAGAGGTTCCCATGCGTGCCGTAAAGACGATGAATGTCACGTGGGAACACGAGGAAGGGGATGTTTGTTTCTATCGTGAGATTGATCCGGATTTTTTCGACAACAAGTCGATCCGGTGACATGCAGAGAACGCGGAACATATATAAGCCGGGCGCCTCTAACCCCTTCAAGCTTTCCCGGTCCAAGATAGAGCTCTTCTTGGAGTGCCCCCGCTGTTTTTATTTGGACAGAAGGCTGGGCGTGGGACGCCCTCCCGGATTTCCCTTCACCTTGAATTCGGCCGTGGACATTCTTCTCAAGAAGGAATTCGATATCCATCGCGCAAAAAGCACCCAACATCCTCTCATGGAAGCGTACGGCATTAATGCTATACCGTTCCAACATGGAAAGATGGATGAATGGAGAGAAAACTTCAAAGGAGTCCAATTTTTGCATGAACCTACGAACTTCATCATCACGGGGGCCGTCGATGATCTCTGGATAAACCCGGAAGGGGAGATAATCGTCGTGGACTATAAGGCCACGAGTACAAGCAATAAGATTACACTGGATGCGGAATACAGAGGATCCTATAAGCGCCAGATGGAGATATACCAGTGGCTTTTGAGGCAGAATGGATTCAAGGTCTCAGATACGGGATATTTCGTGTATGCCAACGGGGACAAGGACAGGGAAGCCTTCGACGGAAAATTGGAATTTGACGTGGAAGTTCTTCCGTATACCGGAGACGATTCCTGGGTGGACGGGGCTATCCGCGACGCCAAGGCCTGCCTCGATGGCGACTCCATTCCCGCAGAAGGAGAGAAATGCGAATATTGCCCGTATCGGGACGACGCGTGGAGGCACGAGAACTCCTGATGGAATTAGGTCTTAGACTGGGTTATAATCCAGATAATGGACCGATATAAGCATTTACAGACTTTCTTCCTCTTCTCCCTGCTGTTGGGAGCCCTCGTGCTTACGTTTTTCGTATTCCTGCCGTATCTTTACCCCCTGATTCTGGCAGCCACCATTGCTGTCGTGTTCCAGCCGCTGTTCCGGAGTCTCATAAGGGTATTCGGAGGCAGCCGCACCATAGCCGCCTTTTTCACGGTTTGCGTTGTGGCGGTGATCGTGATCGTGCCCCTAGTGTTTTTCGGGTTCCAAGTGGCCAGCGAGGCTCAATCCCTCTACGGAAAGCTTTCCAACCCAGACAGCAAGGTATTCAATGAGGACGGCGTTTTGGCTGCGATCCAGTACAAGATATCCGAGATATCCCCGGAATCCATATCCCTGGTGGATGCGGAGGGATATGTCCGGAAAGGCCTGTCTTGGCTCATTGAAAATGTAGGGAATATTTTCTCCAGCATTTTCAGCGTGATCGTGGGATTCCTGATCATGCTGCTGGCGCTCTTCTTCTTATTCCGGGACGGGGAAAAACTGCGTAAGGCGCTGTTCGAATACAGTCCGCTGGAGGACCACTATGACGAGGAGATATACCAAGCCGTATCCGGGACAGCTAGTTCTGTTATCAAGGGAACGCTTGTCATCTCGATAATCCAAGGCATTCTAGCGGGTATCGGCTTCTGGATCTTCGGCGTTCCCAATCCGGCCCTCTGGGGGCTCATGACGGTTGTGGCGGCCCTGGTGCCTGTTTTCGGGACTCTTCTTACCCTGGTTCCCGCCGTCATCTATCTGTTGGTGAACGGAAGCTTCCTCTTCGCTTTGGGATTGTTTTTGTGGGGGGTTCTGGTCGTCAGTACGGTGGATAACTTCCTGAGGCCGAAGATTATCGGAAGACGCACCCACATCCATTCCTTCGTGGTGTTTTTGAGCGTGTTGGGAGGCATCCAGTTCTTCGGAGCGATGGGATTCCTGATAGGCCCCTTGGTTGTGGGATTTCTGTTTTCGCTTTTGAAGATCTATTCGGAATTGGAGTCCGGAAAGAAAAACAATCATGTCCCCGTCACAGAGTAAAGTCTGCAGGAATTGCAATGGAGAGTTCGAAATAGAGCCCGACGACCTCTCTTTCTACCAGAAACTGGGGGTTCTGGCGCCCGACTTGTGCCCCTTATGCCGGGCGGAGCGCCGCCTCGCATTCCGCAACGAGCGCGTGTTCTACAAGAGGAAATGCGACAAGTGCGACAAGGACGCGGTTTCCATGTACAGCCCCAACAAGCCGCACCGGGTCTGGTGCTATGACTGCTGGTTCTCGGAAGACTGGGACGGATCCGTGTACGCCCGCACATACAACCCCGAACGTTCCTTCGTAGAGCAGTTCGAGGAATTGTGGAAAGAGGTTCCCAAGATCGCCCTCATGCACGTGAGAAGCGTGAATTCCGAGTACCTGAATATCTCCGCGGACAACAAGGACTGCTACATGATCGTGGAATCCTCCAATAACGAAGGATGCACCCATTCGTACTGGATCCAGGAGTGCAGGGACTGCGTGGACGTCTCCTTCGCCTCGAAGACCCAGCTCTCCTACGAGTGCGACGACTGCTACGACTCGTACAAGATCCTCTACAGCAAGGGCTGCCACGACTGCCGGGACGGCTACTTCCTCCTGGGGTGCAGGAACTGCTCGAATTGCATCGGGTGCACGAACCTGAGAAGCCGGGAATACCACATTTTCAACAGGCCCGTTTCCAAGGAGGAATACGAAAGTTTAATTCCCAAGATCAAGAAGCATATGGAGGACATGCCCTACAAAGACAGTAAAGGAAACTTATATTCCTTCGGAGAATTCTTCCCTCCCGAGATAGCGCCCTTTGCATACAACGAAACCGTAGCCCAGGAATATTTCCCGATATCAGAACAAGAGGCAAAAGAAAAGGGTTATACCTGGAAAGATCAAGAGGACCGGCATTATTCCATTACTATGTCCCCGGAAGACCTTCCGGATAACATCCGCGTTGTCTCCGACGCCATTACCAAGGAAATTATAGGCTGTGCCCATAAAGGGGAATGTAACGAACAATGCACCACTGCTTTCCGCATTATCCCCGAGGAATTAACCTTCTATAAGAAAATAAACATCCCCCTCCCGAGACTCTGCCCCAACTGCCGCCACTACGGAAGATTGAAAGAAAGGACACCCATGAAACTCTGGAAGAGACAATGCCAATGCGCCGGAAACCATTCGGAGAACGGAAAGTACGCGAATTCCGGAAAACATTCCCATGGAGAAGGAAGGTGCCCCCATACCTTTGAAACGGCTTATGATCCCAAAAGACCCGAGATCGTATACTGCGAGGAGTGTTACAATGCCGAGGTAGCATAACCAAAATTCCATGTCCTGGTTTTTAATCGCCCTCATATCACCGATACTCTTTACGACTTCGAATTACATCGATAAATACCTCGTAGAGAGGTATTTTAAGGATCGGGGAGTGGGAGCGCTTATCATATTCTCTGCCTTGGTCGGGGTGTTTGTTATTCCTTTTATCCTTATCTTCCATCCATATGCCTTGGAAGTCAGTTTTTCCAATGCGTTATGGATCATTCTTTCCGGCATCGTCTGGACCCTGGCCGTCCTCCCGTATCTGTATGCCATACAGGCAGATGACGTTTCCGTAGCTACTCCGATATTCCAGACCATACCTATTTTTGTCCTGGTATTCGGTTTGGTTTTCTTGGGAGAATCCATAGCGCTTTCGCAGTATTTCGGCATGGCATTCGTGATTTTGGGAAGCATATTCCTTTCCCTGAATCTTTCTGAGTCCAAATTTAGATTCAAGGGACGTGTTTTCTGGCTCATGCTTTTGTCTTCCTTTCTTTTTGCTCTCAACGCGCTTGTTTTCAAGTTTATTGCACTTGAGGAGAGCTTCTGGACTACCGCCTTGTGGGAGAGTGTAGGCCTCAGCATCGCATCCGTGCTTTTTATTCTCATACCTTCGTATCGCGGGCAGTTTGTGGGAATTTTCCGCAGGAATGCCGGATCCGTATTGCTATTAAATGCCGTGAACGAAATTCTCGGAATAGCAGCCAAGCTGGTGGCGAATTTCGCCACGCTTCTTGTTCCTTTGGCGCTCGTCTATACCGTGCAGGGGACCCAGCCGGTTCTAGTGCTCATATTCGGAGCCGTTCTGTCAGCTCTCTTTCCCAGGTTCATTAAAGAGGACCTCACCCGAAAAAATTTGTTCCAGAGAATGACGGCCGTCTTAACTGTGGTTATAGGGGCGTATCTTCTGCAGTAATTTTGGAGTATTGACTTTGTGTATACATCGTATATATTTTAAACATGGGTACGATAAATATCAGAGTTGAAGAAAAAGTGAAAAAGGAGGCCAGCAAGACTTTTGCCAAGATGGGTCTCGATATGTCGAGCGCAATAAAGCTTTTTCTCCACCAGTCCGTGAAAGAAAACGGCCTTCCTTTCACTCCCACCAACAATCCGGAGCAAGTGAAAGCCCGTTGGGATTCCGAGGTAAAGGAGGCTTTAAAAAACGGGAAGCGCCACGCTTCCGGAAAATCTCTTCACCGCGACGTTTTGGGGTAAAAATTTTATGTATGCGGTTATTGCAACAAAGCAGTACAGAAAATCTCTAAAAAAGTTTTCTAGGAGCGGTTCTTTTCCTCTGCAGGAATTGGAAAAAGTCATTGACATACTTGCTTCTGGAAAAACTCTGTCCTCGAAACATAAAGATCATAAACTTTCCGGAATTTTCAAAGGATATCGCGAATGTCATGTAAAGAGCGATATCCTTCTTGTTTACACTCTCCGCAAGAAAGAGCTTGTTCTCGTGCTTGTTGATCTGGGGAGTCATGCGGAATTGTTCGGGATGTAGAGCGGGAGGGATTTCTTGAGAAGCCTCCCGACCCCCGGTATACTCTATATATATGAAAACCGACCCGGGAAACGGAATAACCAAAAAGCCTTCCTCCTGGTACCTGGAATCCTTAAGTGATATCCAGGCGAAGTTCGAGACAAACCTCCATTCCGGCGTTTCCGAGCAGGAAGCCAAGGTTCGCCTCGAAAAGCACGGACCCAACGAGATCCCGGAAGGGAAGCGGGAGAGCCTCTGGAAGGTCTTCTGGGACCAGTTCCGAAGCCCCCTTATCTATATTCTTCTCGTTTCGAGCGTTATCGTGTTCGGCATCGGGGATACCACGGACGGGCTTATTATACTCGGCATCATCCTGTTCAACGCCTTCATAGGAACCCTCCAGGAGGGGAGGGCCCAGCAGACCCTTCTGTCCCTCAAGCAGTTCATTGAGACGGAAGCCACCGTGATCCGGGACGGCATGGAAACGTCCATTTCGGACAAGCTTGTGGTTCCCGGAGACATCATCGTCTTGAGAGAAGGGGACAAGGTTCCCGCAGATGCGCGCCTCATTGAAGCCAAGCGTCTCAAGACCCAGGAAGGAGCCCTGACGGGCGAATCCGGCGCCGTGGAAAAGCAGGCCGTGGTCATGACGGAAAAGAATCTTACGCCTCCGGACCAGAAGAACATGGTTTTCCGGGGTACCAACGTCGTCCAGGGATGGGCCAAGGCTGTTGTGATCGGAACGGGGCTTGAGACCCAGATCGGCAGCATCAGCAAGAGGCTTTCCGAGATCGACACGGAGATTCCCCTGAAGCGCGATATCAAAAAACTTTCCAAACTCATTGTCTTCGTGATCATTGCCCTCTTGATCGTGCTGTTTGCTGTAGGATCCCTCTTGGGCCAGCCTCTCGAGGAAATGTTCGTAACCATCGTTTCCCTGGCGGTTTCGGTGGTTCCCGAAGGATTGCCGGCCGTTTTAACCATCGTACTGGCCCGGGGCGTGTGGCGCATGGCCAAGCGGAACGCTTTGGTCAAGAAATTGCAGGCCATCGAGACCCTGGGACAGGCAAAGATCATCGCCGTGGACAAGACCGGTACGCTTACCAAGAACGAGATGGTCTTGAAAAGCGTATACACGGGAGGGCGGACCTTCGAGGTTTCCGGCGTGGGATATGAACCCAAAGGGAATGTCTTACTGGAAGACAAGGTTATCAATCCCCTCCATTACAACGATCTCATGTTCGTGGCAAAAATCGCTGCGTTCGGCGTAGATGCCCGCACGACATACCTGGAAAAGAAAGATGAATGGAGGATTTCCGGAGATCCCACGGAGGTAGCCATGCTGGTATTTGGAAAGAAGCTGGGATTCCGGAGGGAAAGCCTCCAGACGGACTTTCCCATGATGGGAGAGATACCATTTGATCACGAGAGCAAGGTGCACGTGTTTTCCCACCGGGTGGACGGCAAGGAATTCGTGACGGTTATCGGAGCCCCCGAAGCCGTTTTGGACCGTTCCGAAAGTATACTGTGGGAAGGAAAGGAGAAAAAACTGGGCAAGGCGGAAAAGAAAGATGTTTCTTCCGCGGTATCCCAGATGGCAGACGAAGGAAGGCGCGTTCTCATAGCGGCTTATCGGGAAGTTCCCCTGAAAGAAACGAAGCATTCCAAGGGGAACATCCTTGCCGACATTTCCTCCAAAAACCTTACCGTGGCGGCCGTCTTCGGAATCGAGGATTCCCTGCGTCCCGAGGTACCCGAGGCCGTCCGAAGCGTTCAGTCCGCGGGAATCCGGGTTGTTATGATCACGGGAGACCATAAGAAAACGGCGGTTTCCATAGCGAAGGGGGCGGGAATCTTCTCGGAAGGGGACAAGGTGTTGACCGGTTCGGAGATTGAATCCATGTCCAAGTCCGAACTTGCGAAACATCTTGAGAAAGTCTCCGTTTTCGCGCGCGTGACGCCGGAACACAAGCTCCAGATCATAGAAGGGTACCGCGCGCGCAAGGACGTGGTTGCCATGACCGGAGACGGCGTAAACGACGCCCCCTCGCTCCTGTCGGCGGATCTCGGGGTGGCTATGGGAAAAATCGGGACGGAGGTTGCCAAAGAGGCCTCGGATATCATATTCCTCGACGATGATCTCGGGACTATGACGGCCGCGGTGGAAGAGGGGAGGAATATTTATAACAGCATCAAGCGCGTGATTCTCTACCTTTTCTCGACCAATATAGGCGAGATGGTGCTTATCCTGGGAGCTCTTCTCCTTGGTTTCCCTCTACCGCTCCTCCCGGCGCAGATTCTCTGGCTCAACCTCGTTACGGATGGATTTCTGGATATAGCCCTGGCCTTCGAGCCCAAGGAGAAGAACATTCTCCGCGAAAGCTTCAAGCGCAGCAAATACATCACCGACAGCATGATGGCTACCCGCATCTTCTTCATGGCTCTTCCTATGGTCATCGGGACGCTCCTGCTGTTCCAGATTGCCTATGAATTTGATCTTGCCAAGGCCCTTACGGTATCCCTTACGGCCATGGCTGCGTTCCAGTGGCTCAATGCCTGGAACTGCAGGTCTGAGCACCGCTCCATATTTTCCATGAATCCCTTTTCCAATATTCCGCTTGTCATAGCGACGATCGGATCCATTCTCCTGCAGGTTGCGGCCGTGTACTTCGCGCCTCTGCAAGAGGTTCTCCATACCGTGCCGCTTACGCTGTCCGAATGGGGTGTCATTATAGGCGTGGCCTTCTCGGTAATCATCGTGGAAGAAGTCCGGAAGCTGGTTTGGAGGCAGTGGGGGAAAATACATCCCATGTTGAGGCTCCATCTCTTGGGAATCAAGAAGTCCTGAAATATGCAGGAAACAAAACAGTGCCAGAACTGCAAATCCGAGTTCATCATTGAACCCGAGAATTTCGACTTCTACAAAAAAATAGACGTACCTACTCCCACCTGGTGCCCGGAGTGCAGGCTCCAGAGAAGGCTTTCGTTCATGAACCTCATGAGGCTGTACAAGAGTACCTGCGCCTTGTGCAAGAAAGACATCATATCCCGCTATGCTCCGGACTCTCCCTTTACGGTATACTGCCCCGACTGCTGGTGGTCGGACAAGTGGAGTCCTCTGGACTACGCCCGGGATTATGATTTCTCCAGGCCCTTCTTCGAGCAGTTTGCCGAATTATGGAAGGAGGTTCCGCTCCTCGCGCTTTCCGTGAACAAGGATGTTGTGAGCAACTCTCCCTTCACGAATCACACCCAGTTCATAAAGAACTGCTATTTCGTCTTCCTTACCTCGGGGAGCGAGGACTGCGCGTACGGGTTCTATATCGTGGACAGCAGGTTCACCCTGGATTCGAGCATGGTTATGAATTCGGAGTTTTGCTACGACTCCATGCACGTGTACAAGTGCAATCGCTGCGTGGGTACCAGGAGCCAGGTTACCGAATCCATGAACTGCTTTTTCCTGAAGGACTGCATGAACTGCCAGGACTGCTTCGCATCCGCGAACCTGAGAGGCAAGAAATATTACATCTTCAACAAGCCGTATTCCAAGGAGGAATACTTCAAGAAAATAGGGGAGTGGGACCTGGGATCCTACGAAACGTACCAGAAGGTCCAGAAGATGGCGGAAGAGCACTGGAAGACGCTGCCTCCCAAGCCCAACATGGATGAGTTTACGACCGGTTGCACCGGAAGCCACATTTTCCAGTCCAAGAACTGCAAGGAATGCTACGAAGTCACCGAAGCGGAGAATTCAAAATTCCTCTTCGCCATAACGGGACCCGTAAAAGATTCTTATGATCTCTCCCGCTGGGGAGGAAACCAGGACATGTGCTACGAATGCTCCACGGTGGGGGACAGCGCCTCGGGAGTTTTATTCTCCGAAGAGTGCGGCCACGATTTTCTGGACGGCACATATTGCAAACTTTCCACCAGCTCCTCGAATCATTTCGGGTGCGTATCCGTCAGAAGCACGGATTACTGCATTTTCAACAAGCGGTACCAGAAAGAGGAATATCTCGCATTGAGGAAAAAGATCATCAATCAGATGAACGAGAAGCCCTATACAGACAAGGAAGGCAGGACATACCGCTACGGAGAGTTCTTCCCCATGGAGATGAGCCCCTTTCCGTACAACGATACCGCTGCCCAATCTCTCTTTCCTTTATCCGAGGAAGAAGCTGTTGCACGAGGACTTGGCTGGTCGGATTTCAAGAGGGGAAGGCACGCCGTGACAAAGCATGCGGACGACCTTCCAGACCACATAAAAGATGTTCCCTCTTCCATTACCGACGAGATTGTCGGATGCAAGGCGTGCGGAAACGGATTCAAGGTCATACGCATGGAGCTGGATTTCCTCAAAGAAATGAACCTGCCCTTGCCGCGCACCTGCCCCCAGTGCCGCATAGAAAGCAAGTTCAACCAGTGGCTCAAGAATCTCCGTGTCTTTGAAAGGACCTGCTCCCAGTGCGGAGATACATTCCAGACCTCTTATCCCGAAGAGGAAGTCGAGAACATTCTGTGCAAGGAATGCTACCGGAAGGAAGTCATATAAGGCCCATGGAGTCCCAGACCAAAACCTGCAAGCGTTGCGGATCCGAGTTTACCCTGAAACCCGAAGATTTTACCGTATACGAAAAACACGAGGTTCCGCCTCCCACCTGGTGTCCCGCGTGCAGGCTCCAGAGGCGCCTTTTGTGGAGGAATGAATGGGCTTTCTACAAGCGCACCTGCGATCTCTGCAAGAAGGAGATCCTCGCCATGTATCCTCCGGACGCCCCGCATCCGGTGTACTGCAGGCCCTGCTGGTATTCGGACAAATGGGACGCATCCCAATACGCCCAGGACTACGATTTCTCACGCCCCTTCTTCGAACAGTTCAGGGAGCTTTTGAACAAAGTTCCGCAGATCGCCATCCAGGTAAGTAACAGCGTGAACTGCGACTATGCCAACCAGATTGCCAACTGCAAGAACTGCTATCTCATAACCTCCGGATCAGACAATGAGGACTGCATGTACAGCTTCCGCATCCTGAACTGCAAGAATGTCCTGGATTCGTTCGTAACCGTCCAGTCCCAGCTTTCCTACGAATGCAAGCAGTGCCTGGAGTCTTCCCGCCTCAAATTCGCGGAAGAATGCACGGATTCCGTGGACTGCTCCTTCGTATACGATGTCCGGGGATCCCAGAACTGCTTCATGAGTTCCAATCTCCGCCGATCTTCCTACGTCTTCCGGAACGAACAGCTTTCCAAGGAGGAATACAAGAAGCGCATGGAGGAGATAGATACGGGGTCATACAGGAAGCTCCGGGAATACAAAGAGGAATTCGAGGAACTGCTCAAGAGCAGCGTGCGGAGATTCGCCTTGGAAAAGAACACCGTGGACTGCTCCGGGAACGGCATCACGAATTCCAAGAATTCCAAACACTGTTTTCATATAAACAACCTGGAGGATTCCAGTTACTGCTATATGGTGAACGACGCCAAAGACAGCCACGATATCAACAACGGGTGCTGCATCATGGAGAAGAATTACGAGGTTTCCACGACCGGGGCCCATTCGTACGACATCCGGCTTTCCGCGGATATCTGGCCGGAGGCTAGGAATGTCACATATTCCCAATCCTGCCGGGATGACGTGGAAAATCTGTTCGGATGCGTTGCTCTCAGAAAAAAGAAGTACTGCATCCTGAATAAGGAATATTCCAAAGAGGAATACGAGGAGCTCCTCCCCAAGATCAAAGCCCATATGGACGAAATGCCGTATAAAGATAAGAAAGGAAGAACATATCCCTTCGGGGAATTCTTCCCTCCCGAACTTTCCCTGTTTTCCTATAATGACAGTTCGGCGCAGGATTTCTTCCCGTTGGACAAGGGACGCGCGGAAGCAAAAGGATTTCTCTGGAGGGGTCAGGAAAAGAATATTCACAAGCCCACCGTCATGCCGGAAGATCTGCCGGATCACATTCGGGATGCGGACGAATCCATTCTCAAGGAAATTGTGGGGTGTGAGCACGAAGGCAAATGCAATCACCGGTGCACCGGGGCGTTCCGGATAACTCCCGCGGAGTTCGCCTTCTACAAGGACCGGAACATAGCCCTGCCCCGACTCTGTCCCAACTGCCGCCATTACGAGCGCCTTAGAACCCGGAATCCCTATTATCTCTGGAGGAGAAAATGTATGTGCCGGGGATCCGCTTCGGAAGGGGAGAAGTATAAAAACAAGCAGGAGCATTCGCACGGAAAGAATCCATGTCCCAACGAATTCGAGACTTCCTACGAACCGGGCAAGGAGCACGTCGTCTACTGCGACAATTGCTATAAGGAAGAAGTCTCTTAAGAGAGTATGTCGAAATCCGAGATTTGCCAGAGTTGCAAGAAACAATTCGTTATCGGAGCAGACGACCTTGAGTTTTACAACGAGCTCCGGGTCCCGCCTCCCACCTGGTGCCCCACGTGCCGGATGCAAAGACGCTCCTCTTTTTTGACGGCAAAATCCCTGTTTCGCAGGAAAGAGAATCTGAATAATACGGAGACGCTTTCTGTCTATCCTCCGGAAGCTCCTTTTCCCATATACAAAGACAGGGTTTGGTGGAGTGACGAGTGGGATCCTTTTTCCTACGGAAGAGATTTTGACCCCGGAAAGCCCTTCCTGAAGCAGGTAAAAGAACTTCTTGATTCGGTTCCGCGTCCCGACATCGTCAATCTGAATTCCGTAAACTGCGAATACTGTCCCGGCATCACGAATTCCAAAAACTCCTATTACACCGTGGGATTCGAAGCCGACAATTGCTTGTACGGATACTATACCCGGAGCGCTAATGACTGCGTGGATTACACGTTTCTCATAAATTCGGACCGGTGCTACGAGTGCTCGTACTGCAGGTCCTGTTCCAACATTTCTTTTTCGGATCATTCCACGGCGTGCCGGGATTCCGCTTTCCTGTACGACTGCAAAAATTGCAGCGATTGCTTCGGATGCACAGGACTCCGGAACAAGCAGTACCATATGTTTAACCAGCCCCTAACCAAGGAAGAATATGAAAAGTCCCTCTCCGATCTGGGAAGCTACAACAATCTTCAGGAAGCCTCCCGGAAGTTTTCCAGACTGCTTATGGAATTTCCCCACGTATATGCCCGGATCCATCACTCGGAGAACGTGACGGGGGACAATATCCGCAACAGCAAGAACTGCAGGATGTGCTTTGACATTGATCCTCTCCAGTCTTCCACGGAAAACTGCAAATGGATTGTTTCCGCTACGGCCGTGAAAGACTCCTACGACCTCTTTGATACGGGAGAAGGAACGGAACACTGCTTTGAAGGCATAAGCTGTTCGGGATTCAACAACTTCTTTTCCATGTTTGTGATTGAATCCCATCATGTGGAATATTCTCACAACTGTTTCAATTCCCACCATCTTTTCGGATGCGCGGGCTTGAGAAACAAACAATACTGTATTCTGAACAAGCAATACACCAAGGAGCAGTACGAGAAGCTCGTGCCGGAAATAAGGAACCACATGGACAAGGTATCGTACAAAGACCAGAAGGGCAGGGTATATAAATATGGTGAGTTCTTTCCTCCGGAATTCTCCCCCCTCGGGTACAATCACTCCGCCGCACAAGAACGCTTTCCTCTCTTAAAAGAAGAAGCCTTAGACCGAGGATTCTCCTGGAAGGATCAGGAGTCCCGGGATCTTTCCGTGGACATACGCTCCGAGGATATTCCCGATCACATACAAGATGCGGATGATTCCGTTTCCGACAAGGTTTTTGAATGCGCCCATAAGGGAAGCTGCAAGTTCCATGCATGCACCGGGGCTTTCCGCATTATCCCGCGGGAATTGGAATTCTACCGCCGCCAGAACCTCCCGCTCCCGAGGCTTTGCCCGAACTGCAGGCATTTCATGAGGCTCGAAAAACGCAATCCCTTGAAGCTCTGGGAACGACAGTGCATGTGCGATTACAAAGCATATAAAAATTCCATTTCCCACAACCATCATCTGGAAGGAAGATGCCCTCGTACCTTCGAAACCCCCTACGATCCCGAAGACAAAAGGATCGTCTACTGCGAGGACTGCTACAATGCGGAAGTCGTATAGGGTAAGATAAGTCCGTGGCATTCGAGATAACACACAAGGATAACTCCTCCCGGGCGCGCCGAGGAAGGATAATCACGCCTTCGGGGCGGACGGTAGAGACGCCCGCCTATGCCATCGTGGGCACGCATGCCGAGGTGCGCACGCTGTCTGCGGAAGATATCCCGGAGACCCGCACCCAGCTCATTATCGCCAACACGTACCACCTCTGGAGGACCCTTGAAGACCTAGATTCCTTTCCCGGGCTCCACAGGCACATGAACCTTCCGGACACGGCTCTTATGACGGACAGCGGAGGATTCCAGGTTTTCAGCCTGGGATTCGGACGCGAGCACGGCGTGGGAAAAGTTCTGGGCGGGGAGCAATCCCGTTCGGGGGAGAATCTGACACGCATTACGGACAAGGGTGTGGAGTTTAAAGACAAAGGAGAGACCTTTCTTCTTACTCCGGAACTTTCCATGGATATCCAGGAAAAACTGGGAGCCGACATCATTTTTGCCTTTGACGAGTGCACTTCGCCCCGGCACTCATACGAATACCAGTCCGAGGCCCTGGAGCGGACGCACGCCTGGGCCAGGATCTGTCTGGACGCAAGAACAAGGGAGGACCAAATGCTGTTCGGCATCGTCCAGGGGGGCACGTTTGAAGATCTCCGGAAAAAGAGCGCCGAAGTCATAGGATCCATGGCGTTTGACGGATTCGGCATAGGAGGATCCTTCGGAGAAGGGGAAATGAAGACCATCATCCACTGGATTACGGAAAAACTGCCCGAAGACAAGCCCCGCCACCTTCTCGGCATCGGAAAGATAGAGGATGTTTTTGCAGGCGTAGAGGAAGGAATAGACACCTTTGATTGCGTCATCCCGACCCGCGAGGCCCGCCACGCATCTATATGGACGGCCGAAGGGCGCGTGGATCTCAAGCGTTCGGGCTCCAGGAACAATCCCGAACCCCTGGAACGGGGCTGCGGGTGCCCCGCATGCTCTTCCGGCGTCACGCGCGGAGACCTTCATGCCATGTTCAAGGAAAAAGACATGCGCTCGGGAATGCTCGCAACCCAGCACAACGTGTATTTCTTCAATACGCTTATGGAGCGCATACGGGAGAGCCTCGAGAAAGGGAATTTCCAGGAATTCAAAAAGGGATTCTTAAACAACCTCCCCCGTTGAATATTAACTGTTCTTATGGTATTATTTTGAAAATCATGGCAAAGACGAAAAAACAATTTACGGCAGTATATAAAAAATCAGGACAATGGTATGTGGCCTGGATTGAAGAAATCCCCGGGGTCAATACCCAGGGAAAGACCTTGAAAGAAGCGAAAGAAAATCTCAAGGAGGCTCTTCTTTTAGTACTTGAAACGAACAGAAATATGTTTTCCAAAGAAGAGAAGGGGGTGATTCGAGAACCTTTAGCTGTTTCTGTTTAACATTTTTCAGCATGAAGCGCGTCGCTTTCATTCGGCATCTAACACAGAGAGGATGCGTTTTTGTTCGTGAAGGAAAAAAACATAGCGTATTTTTAAATCCTAAAGTCTCAAAGATTTCCACAATCCCGAGACATACAGAGATAGACAATTTTCTTGTCGGGAAAATATGCAAAGATCTTGGTATTGCAAAGCCGAAAAAGAAATAAAAAATGGAATCACAGAAAAAAATCTGCAAGAAATGCCGGAACCCCTTCGTCATAGAACCCGAGGATTTTACTTTCTACGAAAAAATGAAGGTTCCGCCGCCCGCCATCTGTCCGGACTGCAGATTCATCCGCAGAATGCTTTGGCGCAACGAGCGTTCCCTGTATTCCCGCACGTGCGATCTCTGCGGAAATTCCATGATCAGCGCATACGCCCCGTCTTCCCCGTATACGGTATATTGCTGGCACTGCTACCGTTCGGACAAGTGGGATCCGGAGGAGTACGCCCGCGACTACGATCCCTCCCGCCCCTTCTTGGACCAGTTTAGGGAGCTTATGGAACGCGTTCCCAAAGCCTCCGTGTATTCGGATGATCTCGGCGTGAACACCGAATATGTAAACTATGCGGGATACAACAAGAACTGCTACTTAATCTTCAACAGCGGACATAACGAAGACTCCCTGTATTCCCGGGGCATTGCGGAGTGCCGAGAAACCGTGGACTCGTATTTCTGCAACGAGGTGGAGAAGGTATACGAAGGGGTGAACGTGCAGAAATCCAACGGTGTCGTGTACGGCCAGAATTCTTCCAACGACCTCGACTCCTGGTTCATGCTGAACACCTCCGGCTGCCAGAACTGTTTCGGGTGCGTCAACCTCCGCCACGGATCAAACCAGTTTTTCAATGAGCAGCTTTCCGCGGAGGAATACCAAAAGAAGACAAAGGAGCGGAAAGGAAGCTATGCCGCATGGAAGCAAACCATAGAGGATTTCAAACAACACTCCCTCAACTTTCCTCACCGGGAAAGCGCGAACATAAAAGCCGTGGATTCGAGCGGAAACTACCTTTTCGAATGCAAGAATGCTAAATACTGCTTTGAATCCTTCGACTGCGAGGACTGCAAGTATTCCCATTTCCTGAAGCACACCAAGGACGCCTATGACGCTCTGGGATTCGGGTTCGGATCCGAGCTTCTTCTGGATACGGTAGCCGTGGGGCGGGAGTCCCAGCGGGTCGTCGCCTCGTACGGAGTCGCGGGATCCCAGGAAGTCTTCTATTCCTTCTATGTGTATTCCTCTTCGGACTGCATCGGATGCGACGGAGTGAAAAATGCCCAGTATGCCATTCTCAACAAGAAATATTCCAAGGAGGAATACAAGGAGATAAGATCTCGGATCGTGCAGGAGATGACCGCAGCGGGGGAGTACGGATTATTCTTCCCTCCGGAGCTGGCTCCTTTTGCGTACAACGAAACGATTGCCCAGGACTACTTTCCTCTTGAAAAAGAAGAAGCAGAAAAGCGGGGGTACCAATGGCAGGATGACATGCAAAAAACCACCGGCCAGGAGACCCTGAAATCCGAGGATATTCCGGATCACATCGAGGATGTCGAGGATTCCATTACGAAGGAGATTCTGAAATGCGGGGAATGTTCCCGGAACTACAGAGTCGTTCCTTCCGAACTGGCCTTCTACCGCAAGATGAAGCTCCCCGTTCCCCGGATATGCTCCAACTGCAGGCACCTGGACCGGGTGCGCCGCCGCGGACCCATGAAGCTCTACGACAGGACTTGCGACAACTGCAAGAAGGATATCAAAACCTCGTTTTCCCCCGAGCGACCCGAGGTGATATATTGCGAAGAATGCTACCAGAAAGAGGTAATATGAGGGAAACCAGAACCTGCCAGAACTGCAAGACTGAGTTCGTTATAGAACCGGAGGATTTCGTTTTTTATGAAAAAGCGGTTGTCCCGCCTCCGACGTTTTGTTGGAAATGCAGATTCCAGAGGCGACTGGCGTGGAGGAACGAGCGGACGCTTTTTAAGGGAAAGAGCGCGAAGTCTGGCAAGGATTTAGTTACTACCATCCCGCCGGGTTCCGGAGTGCCCGTATACGAACAGAGCGAATGGTGGGCGGATGACTGGGATCCCATGGATTACGGAAGGGACTACGATTTCTCCAGGAATTTTTTCGAACAGTTCGGAGAGCTTCAGCGATCCGTTCCTTATATGAGCAGGAACGTCATTCAGATGGAGAACAGTGATTACAGTGCCAACAGTGGAAACCTGAAGAACTGCTACCTTCTTTTCAACGCGACCATGGACGAGAATTGCGCGTATGGCACCGGCGTGAGTAATTCGCGGGATTGCTTCGATAATTGCAACATAGACAAGTGCGAGCGCTGCTACGGATCATTTTGGCTTACGAATTGTTACCGCACGAATTTCTCGGTGCAATGTACGGATTGCGTCGACACGTGGCTTTCAAAGGATTGCAGGGGATGCAGCAACTGCTTCGGGTGTGCGAATCTTTCAAAAAAGCAATACTGTATTTTCAACGAACAATATACCAGAGAGGAGTATGACAAGAAGATGAAAGAATTTCGGCTCGATACCTGGTCGGGGTTTCTGGCAGCACGGAAGAAAGCCCATGAAACGTGGGTTTCATCTCCGACCAAATATCTGCAGGGAGTTCGCAATGTAAATGTTTCGGGTTCTTACATCACAGACTGCAACAACGTGCATTTTTGCTATCTTATGCGGCAAAGCAAGGATTGCAAATATTGCCAGTATTTGCAGGATCCCCACAACGAAGAGGTTTATGACATGACAATATGGGGAGGAAACATGGAACTGGTATACGACAGCACCTTGGGGGGTTACGGAATGGCCCGGTGCAAATTCTGCATCAACTGTTTCAAGTCCATCCAGGATCTCGAGTATTCCGTGTTTTGCACCAACTCCCACCATCTCTTCGGGTGCGTGGGTCTCAGGAACAAGGAGTACTGCATTTTGAATAAACAGTACACCAAAGAAGAATACGAGGAGCTTATTCCCAAGATAAAAGCCCACATGGATGAAATGCCCTACACAGACAAGAAGGGTAGCAAATACAAATACGGAGAGTTTTTCCCCATAGAAACCTCCTTTTACGGTTACAACAATACGCTTGCGAATGAATTCTTCCCGCTTTCTAAGGAGAAGATTGAAGAAGAGGGATATGGATGGGTGGATACGGACAAGGGGGAATACGAACCGGACATGGACGCATCCGACATTCCCGACTCTTGGGATGAAACGACGGATTCCATAGTGGGCAAGCTCATTACGTGTTCGCAGTGCAAACGGGCGTATCGGATCATACAAAGCGAGTTTGATTTTCTGAAGTCTGAAAACATTCCTTTGCCGAGAACCTGCGTGGACTGCCGGCATAAAACCAGGCTGTCTTTCAGGATGAGTCCTTTTCTCCATCACAGGACCTGTTCTTGCGGGGGAGAAAATTCTTCAAATGGTGTCTATAAAAATTTAGCCTTGCACAGCCATCATGGCAAGAACCCGTGCCCCAATGAATTCGAGACCTCCTATGACCCAGACCGCCCGGAGATCGTATACTGCGAGGAATGTTATAACCAGGAAGCGGCTTAAAGATACTCCCAAAACCTAGTATAATGGAGGCATTATGCCTCTTCTCATAAAAAACGGGCTTGTTTGCGATGGAAGCGGGTCGCAGCCTCAAAAGCAGGATATTTTAATTCAAGGAGATCGCATTGTAAGGATAGGCGATTTGCAGAAAAGTTCTCGTGATGAAGTTTTAGATGCTTCCGGAAATATGGTCGTTCCCGGTTTTATTGATGTTTTCACGCATGTAGATAAAAATTCCAGGATCCTGTCTCACCCCCACCTTACCCACTTTATTGAAGAAGGTGTAACCACGGTTATTGGAGGCAATTCAGGAATTTCTGCCGCACCCTTTTTTAGGGGAGGGGATTCCATTTGGAAACACGAGGAAAATATAGGATGGTCTTCTGTAAAAGATTTCTTTTCAGTCCTTTCGGAACATGGAATCGGGGCTAACATGGGGATGCTTGTAGGATATAATTCAATCAGAAATTCCATACTTCGAGATACACCCCGGGATCTTACAGATCCCGAAATGAAGGCTATCGAAAAGACTATAGACACATCTTTGTCTGAAGGAGCTCTCGGAGTTTCTTTGGATCTAACATCGCAAGGGAATGAAATCCCGATCCGGGAGATAGAAAGCCTATTGAGGATTGTAAAACGGCAGGAGAGCGTGGTCGCAATCTCCCTTGAAGGAGAAAGAGATGTTTTGAAGAAAATTAGAAGGATGGTTCGCATAGCGAAAAAATCAGGAGTGCGGGTGGAAATAAATTCACTGGTTCCTTCCCTTGGGCCGGAAAAGCCCTATCGTGAGGGGAGAGAGTTTTTGGAAAAACAAAAGAATGCTTCTTTGCATTTTGACATTCCTCCGTTTCCCGTTTCCGCTTTTCCCGTATCAACACTTCTCCCGGATTGGGTAGGAAAAAACCTAGAAGAGAAAAAAGAAGCCATTAAGCTTGCCCGCATCCAAGAACGTCTTTTGCCGGAATGGCAGCGTATTCGGGGCGACAGTATAGTGATCGGTAATCTTCCCCACAATCTTGAGTTTTTGGAAGGGAAGACACTTAGGGATTTTTCAGACTCCCTCCATATTTCCCAGGAAAGAGGACTTTTGAAACTTTTGGAAGTGTCGGATATGAAAGCCATCTGTTTTCTGGAGCATAGGAACGAAGAGCTTTTCAGGGAGTTCTTGAATTCTTCGAAATCGATCTTGGCATCTCATGCCGCAGATTTCGCTCATTCCGAGGCCGTACACAAGCGGTATCGAAAAAAACTCAAGAGAATTTTCGAAGAGATCTCTGAAGATCCGGTTCTTGTGGGCGTTCTTGTATCAAAGCTTTCCGGCGTTCCCGCGGAGCATTACAACATCCGCCGCCGGGGTTTCCTGAAAGAAGGATATTATGCCGATATCGTAATATTGGAAAATTCTACTCCTCGGGAGGTCTTAGTGAACGGAAAAAGAGCCATGAAAGAGGGGAGTGTGCAAAAAACACTCTCTGGGAAAATGGTTCGGAGAATCAAGGCATAGGATATGGCGCGCCGACGCTCATATAAGAAAGGGTCCCCGGATTTCATCTTCATGGGAGTCGTCTTTCTTTTGGTGGTTTTCGGGCTTGTTATGCTTGCAAGTGCGTCATCGGATTTAGCCAAGGAACAGTTCGGGGATTCTTTTTATTATCTTCGCCATCAGATCACACGAGGATTGATTCTTGGGATTTTAGGCTTCATATTCGGGATGTTGTTTCCGTACCGTAAGCTTGAACAATATGCCGTTCCCATTCTGGTTATAAGCATCATTCTGTTGATCCTTGTTTTCACGCCTTTGGGTATCAAGGTGAAGGGATCGGAACGCTGGGTCGGAGTCGGGCCGTTCTCTTTCCAGCCGGGTGAGATCATAAAGCTTTCTTTTATTATTTTCTTGTCCGCATGGGCCAGCAATAAAAACCGCGACAGGGCGAAAAGCTTCGTCCGCGGCCTCATTCCCTTTCTGATTCTTATAGGTATCGTTTCGGGGCTTCTGTTCCTCCAGCCTTCCACTACCACGGCGGTAATAATCGGAGTGGCCTCGGTCATTACATATTTCGCAGCCGGAGCCAATTTCCGTTTTTTGGCGGCTATCTTGCTTGTTGGAGTTTTAGCAGTAGGGCTTCTCACGTACATTACTCCGTACCGCATGCAGCGGATCATGGGGTTTTTTGACCCCTCCTCCGACCCCTTGGGCGGTACCTATCACATCAACCAGGCTCTTCTGGCGATAGGGTCGGGAGGCTTGACGGGCGTGGGATTCGGAGAATCGACCACGAAGCTCTATTATCTTCCGGAACCCATAGGGGATTCCATTTTCGCCGTCATCGCGGAGGAATTCGGATTCATAGGATCCATGGGGATCATCCTTTTATTCTTTGTCTTTGTTTGGCGTGGATTCCTTATCGGAAAACATTCAAGAGATGATTTTGGTCGATTATTGGCTTTTGGATTCACTTCCCTCATCGGGATACAGACATTCATCAATATCGGCGCCATATCCGGCCTTCTCCCTCTTACAGGCGTCCCCCTGCCGTTTGTGAGTTTCGGGGGAACGGCTTTGGCGGTCTTTTTGACCATGAGCGGCATCCTTGTTAATATATCGAAAAGCCGATAACCAAGGCTTTTTTTGCTACAATTAAGACATATGATACGCGTTTTACTTACAGGCGGGGGAACCGGCGGGCACATTTATCCGTTGCTTGTGGTTGCTGACGCCCTGTCCGCACACCAGAAGATGCAGGATATACGGGTTTCGTATTGCGGACCCAGGAACCGCTACCAGGAAGAATTCCGCATGCGGGACATCCGCATGTATCCCATACTCTCCAGTAAGATCCGGAGATACGCCTCCTTTCAAAACATCATCGACATCCCCAAGTTTTTCCTGAGCATTTTCCAGGCGTTCATAACTTTGTACCGCATCATGCCCGACGTGGTCTTTTCCAAAGGAGGACCGGGATCTCTGGCTGTAGTTCTGGCGGCGCGCTTTTATCTCATACCTGTTATCATCCACGAGTCGGATTCCGTTCCCGGCCTCTCGAATCGCATAGCTGGCAAGATGGCCCAGCGCATCGGCGTTTCTTTTCCGGAATCGGCTTCGTATTTTCCTGAAAAGAAAACTGCGGTAGTGGGAAATCCCATTCGGGACGTCCTTACGCGCATGATCTCTCCGGAAGCGGCCAAGACCCGCCTTCGCTTCGACTCCCAGAAACCCCTCTTGGTGGTTCTGGGTGGTTCCCAGGGTTCGGCCGAACTCAACGAGTTCATACTCCGGAATCTCAAGGTTCTTCTGGAAAAGATCCAGATTTTCCATCAGTGCGGGGACGGTAACCTGAAAGAAGTCCGAGAGATCAGTCGTATCGCACTGAAAGAGTTGGATCCCTCCCTCCGTTCCCGGTATCGCATAGAGGGATTTCTTGGAACAGACGAAATGAGGGATGCTCTTTCTGCGGCGGATATCGTTTTGTCCCGTTCAGGATCGGGTGCCATCTTTGAGATTGCACGATCCGGAAAACCTGCCATCCTGGTCCCGCTCAAGGGGTCGGCCAGAGAGCATCAACGGGAAAATGCCTTGAGTTACGCCCGTTCCGGAGCGGCCTTGATTTTCGAGAGGAAAAACCTGACTGCCAATGTTTTTCTCATGAAAGCCGAAGAGATATTAAGTGACAAAGATCGGTATGAGAGCATGGTCCGAGCAGCGGAAGCCTTTTCCCGCCCGGATGCCGGAAAAGTCATTGCGGAAGAAATTATGCGCCTCGCAAAGGCCCTCTAACTCATATGGAAGGAAAGAAAGAACATAATCCGGTACGCGTCAGATATGCCCCTTCTCCCACAGGGCCCTTAAATCTGGGCACGCTTCGCACAGCCCTTTTTAATTGGGTTTTTGCCAAGCAGAACGAAGGAACCTTTGTTCTTCGCATAGAAGACACGGATCGGGAACGTTCCAAAAAAGAATACGAGGAGGAGATACAACAGGGGCTTAACTGGATTGGGCTCACTTGGGACGAATTTTATCGGCAGAGCGATCGGTTGGAACACTACACGGAAGCCCTGAAAGAACTCATGGACAAGAACAAGGCTTATTATTGCTTCTGCACTCCGGAAGAGCTTGAGACTGAACGTCAGGCACAGTTAACTCAGGGTCTTCCTCCCAAGTACGGCGGAAAATGCAGGGGTATACCTGTAGAAGAAGCCAAAAAACGAGCTGAAACGGAGAAATCCGTCATCCGATTTCACATGCCGGAAAGGGAGATTTCTTTTTCGGATTTCATTCGGGGACAAGTAACCTTCGATACTTCTCTTATGGGAGATATTGTCATAGCGAAGAACCTCGAAGAACCTTTGTACAATTTTGCCGTGGTTATCGATGATGCCGACATGCGGATATCTCATGTAATCCGCGGAGAGGATCACATATCCAATACACCCAAACAGATAGCGATCCGGGAGACTCTTGGTTTGCCCGAGGTAACATACGCTCATCTTCCTCTCATACTCGGACCGGACAAGAAAAAACTTTCCAAGCGATACCTTGCTACATCTATTTCGGAATACCGCACTCAGGGATATCTTCCGGAAGCCATCATTAATTTCTTAGCCCTCCTAGGGTGGCATCCCACGGAAGATAACGAGTTCTTTTCTTTCAAAGAATTGCTGGAGAAATTCTCTTTTGATCGCGTGCAGAAATCCGGAGCCATTTTCAATGCGGAGAAACTGGATTGGTTCAATGCCCATTATATCCGCAATCTCAAGGAAGAAGAGCTTAGCCATCGCCTCCTTCCTTTCATTCCGGAATCCTGGCTTACTCCCCGTGAGCGTTTTCAGAAAGTTATCCGTACGGTGCAGGATCGATTGCGCAAACTTTCGGAATTTCCTTCCCTCGCGGAATTTTTCTTTTTGGAACCTGAATATGAAAAATCCCTGCTTGTGTGGAAAGATTCTTCTCCGGAAGAAGCAAAAGAGAATTTAAAAAGAACAAAGGAAATATTGGAGGACCTGACGACCAACGAGTTCGAGTTAAAAGAACTTGAGGGGATTCTCATGTCCCTTGCGGACGAACGGGGTAGGGGAGCGGTATTATGGCCTCTGCGCGTTGCCCTTTCGGGGCAGCCAGCTTCACCTGGTCCTTTTGAGATATTGGATGCTTTGGGAAAGGAAGAATCCATCCGGCGGATAGAACATGCTCTGTCGCTTTTGGAACAAACAGAAAAAGATTCATGAAGAAAGCTATAAGCACAGCCGTTTTCCTCTCTTTCCTTGTCGGGATTTATATCCTCGTTTCTCCTTCGGCATTTGGACAGGAAATCCAAGAGGAAGAAAGCTCTTCTGCTGTTTCTTCCACCCTTCGGAATCTCATCGAGGAAAAAAGTGAAGCTCTTCAAGAGCTGGAAGAACAACGGAAGTTGCTCCAAGAAAATCTAGATGATATCTCCACTTCAGAAAACCAAATATCTTCTGAGATACGAAGGACGCAGAATTCCATTAACCAGTTAAATCTTATTGTTCGCGCTAATTCTATCGCTGTGGAAAAACTGGATCTTGAAATACAGTCTTTGTCCGGAGGCATCAACGAGGTGGAACAGCTTATCGAAAACAGGAAGGATGCCATTGCCAGGCTTTTTGGAGAGCTCCAACAACGGGAAAATGAGAGCATTCTCTCCATATTTTTGAGAAGTCAGAGCCTTGCGGAAAGCGTCTCGGCTGCCGAAACGCTGGCAAAACTGAACGCGGACCTCGGTGTTAATTTGGAGGAGCTCCGGAAGCTCCGCGGCGATCTCCATCAGAAAATACGGGAAGAAGCGGGAAAACGTTCCGATAAGATCCAGGAGCAGGAAAATCTGAAGTACCGGAAACTCATACTTCAAGACCAGGAAGAAAGGAAAGCCACGCTTCTTTCTCAAACGAGAAGCGAAGGTGAGGTCTACGAACGTAAGATCGAAGAACTCCGGGAGGTGCAGCTTGCGATTTCGGAAGAGATCGAGAAGTTCGAGGAGCAGCTTCGCCAGGATATCGATCCCGACCTGCTTCCCATCCCGCGACCCGGGGTTTTGGAATGGCCTGTTCCCGAGGGAAGGATGACCCAAGGATACGGAGCCACGGAATTCGCCCTCCGGACGTATAAGGGTAAATTCCACAACGCTATCGATATAGGAAAATATCTCGGAGCAGAAATCATGACCGCGGAAGACGGAATTGTTATAAGTTCCGGAAACCAGGATTTGTATTGTCCCGGAGGCGCATATGGAAAATTTGTTGTGGTAAAACACAACAACGGGCTTACAACCCTCTATGCCCACCTTTCCCGCTACATTGTCTCAGTAGGACAAGAAGTCAAAAGGGGAGAGGTTATCGGATACATGGGAGAAACGGGCTGGGCTTACGGCCCCCACCTCCATTTCACGGTATTTGCCACCAATACGCTTCCTCCTGCAAAACCTGGATTTCCCGAAGGAACTACGGCCTCTAATACCTGCGGCCCAATGCCCGTAGGAGGCCACCTAGATCCAACGCAATACTTTTAATTTATGCGAGCCATAAAGCGGATCATTCGGTCTCTCACCCCTTCGTTTCTCATCAGTCTTTACCACATATCCCTGGCGTACCTGGGAGCTCTCTGGAACGGGTTTCCCTCGCATGACATGGTTGTAATCGGCGTTACCGGAACCCGGGGCAAGACGACAGCCGGCAACCTCATTTGGTCGGCCCTCACGGCTTCCGGATATGTTGCAGGACTGACCGGAACGGCCAATATTCGCATCGGAAGCCAGGAACGCATGAATCCTTTTCATATGACCATGCCCGGAAGGTTCAAATTGCAGAAGATTCTACGGGAGATGCGGGATGCGGGGTGTCAGTTCGCGATCATTGAAAGTCCTTCGGAGGGAATCGAACAATGGCGCCACAAAGGCGTTGCTTATGACGCCCTGCTTCTTACAACCCTGTATCCCGAATACATTGCGGCTCACCGTTGGAGCTATGAACGCTGCAAAGATATGCACGTCAGGCTTTTTTCAGAACTCTACTCCCGGAAAGTAAAATACTTGAACGGAAAAAAGGTTCCCAAGATTATAGTAGTGAACGGGGATCTTCCAGAAAAGAAACGCTTTCTTTCCCAAAAAGCCGATATTAAGGTTACCTTCGGATTCAATCCAGGATCTGATTTCCGCGCCGAGAACATAACAGTTTCGGAAAATTCCACAGCGTTTCAGGTTGGAGAACAAACCTATGCTCTGAAACTCAAGGGAGAATTCAATGTTTTAAATGCCTTGGCTGCCATATCTCTTTTGGAGACGTTGGAAATCAAGCAAAAGGCCATCCAAAAGGGACTTCTTCTTCCTGGTGTCCCGGGCCGCATGGAAGAGATTTCCTCAGACAGGCCTTTTAGGGTTTTTGTGGACTATGCTCACGACGCGGTAAGTCTCAAGGCCGCCCTTGAAGCGGCCCGATCATATTGCAGAAAGAACAAGCTGATTGTCCTTACAGGAGGCCAGGGTGGGGGACGAGATAGGAAAAAACTTCCCATCATGGGAAAGCACGCGGCCCAAATGGCGGACTTTGTAATCGTAGCCAACGAGGATCCTTATTCCGATGATCCCATAGAGATCATGGAAGCTGTGGCACAAGGCGCCGAGACTGCCGGTAAAACGAGAGGGGAGAACCTTTTCTTCATTGAAGACAGGCGGGAGGGGATTCGAAAGGCTCTTTCTCTGGCAATGCCCGGAGACGTTGTCCTTATAGCCGGAAAGGGAGCCGAACAGTCCATGGAAACGTCCGCGGGACAGGTTCCGTGGGATGATAGAAAAGTCGTACGGGAGGAGCTTGCTGGGATAGGTTAAAAAAAATCATCCTTTGTGGTATAATAAATTTATGAAAATTTTAGGCATGGCGAGTATGATTTTTTTCCTGGGCCTTATAAGTCCTGTATCAATTGCGGCTCAAGAGGATATACCCATTCCGAATCCGGTGGAAAACTTCATAGACATGCTCGGACAGATCGAAGTAAACTCCGGTGGAGATCCGATATCCAGGGATGCTATGGAGCTAGGAGAAGGTATCTTTGGCGGGGATGGTAGTATAGATTTGAATCTGGGATTCATCGGAGATATTTGGGAAAATATCAACGAGTGGATGCGATCTACGATAGGAATCAGCCTGATGGAAATCTTCCAGGCTTTCGCAAATCTCATCATTTGGCTCTTAGAGCTTACAGTCAACCTTATCAAGGAAGGACTGGAAGCCATTCCTAGGTAGGGACCTTAAATCAAGGCCCTTCAAGAGCTGCCTGGGTATTACTGACGCAAAAGGTATATTGTGCGACAGATAGGATTCTATCTATACTCCTATCCCCTTATGCTTCATATAAATAAAAAAATGTGCACCGGGGGTGGACCGGTGCACCACAACACACTTTGTAATTGAAAAAATGTTGGAGAAATTTTGGATATCCCTTTGGTAGGATTCATGCTTTTTCTCCCAGAACGGAGATGGGATATCCAGAGCTGATATGTTAAAAGAATCTGTGTATAATCATAGACAATGAGATCCCAAAAGTCAAAACCGGAAGCCAGCCCTCTCCCCTCCTTTTTCTCGGATATAGAGGAAAAACAGGTATATTTCATAGGCATCGGTGGCATTGGCATGAGCGCCCTGGCGCGCTGGTTTTTCGCTCAAAATTGGGCTGTATCGGGCTCTGATGTCGCACATGCGGATATAATCAAGGAGCTCAGAAAAGACGGAATAAGGGTCAAAATAGGCCAAAATAAGGCCAGAATACCGCTAAAAACCGGCCTGGTGGTATATAATCAGGCTATTCAGCCCCAGAATCCCGAACTCAAGGAGGCTAGAAGGAGAAAGATGCCGGTACTCTCCTACCCCGAGGTTCTGGGAGTCCTTTCGGAGGGGTATACGGCCTTCGCGGTCTCCGGATCCCACGGCAAGAGCACCACGACGGTCTTCCTCTCTCTGATGTTGGGAGCTGCGGGATTCGATCCCACGGTTATCGTAGGCACCAAGGTTCCGCAGTTCGGAAACTCGAATTTTCGGAAGGGAGACAGCCGGTACCTCGTCCTCGAGGCGGATGAATTCCATTCCTCTTTTTTGGAATACTCCCCCGCCTTCGGAATTATCACGAACATAGACCAGGAGCATTTGGATTGGTACAAGAACCTCGGGAACATAAAACGGGCCTTTCTCTCCTTTGTGAAAAACTTCAAAGAGGGAGGGATCCTGGTTTTAAACAGAGACGATGCCACACTCCGTTCCCTCAAGATACAACTCGAAAAGATCTGCCGGGAAAGAGACGTGCTGCCGGCATGGTATTCCCTGTCCGGAAAGCAGGCCGGGGAGATAAAAGAATCCCTCTCCCGCATTCCCGGAAAACACAATGCTTCCAATGCGGTGGCTGCCGCAACATTGGCCCGGGAGTTGGGCGTATCTGCGGCGCATATCAAGAAAGCTCTCCGGTCTTATGCAGGGGCCTGGCGGAGAATGGAATTCAAGGGTACCCTCCCCCTCCCCCGCGGATCCGCCGACGTCTATGACGACTACGGCCACCATCCCACCGAGATACGAAAAACTCTGGAAGGAGCGAAAGAATTCTTTTTGAAGAAGAATATCATCTGCGTCTTCCAGCCCCACCAAGAAAAGCGCCTGCATATGCTCTTCCAGAAATTCAAGAATGCATTCGAAGCGGCGGACGCCGTCATCCTGCTGCCCACGTACACGGTAGCCGGCAGAGATGCCAAAAAGAAGACCCTCAAATCCTCCGAAGACCTCTTCCGGGAGGTGAAAAAGAGGAAGTCCCGTGCGTTTTTTGCAAGGACCCCGGGAGATATCAAGAAAATCATTTCCGAAATGGATTCCCTCCCCTACCGGAACTCCGTCCTCATTATGATGGGAGCTGGCACCATCAACGAATACACCGAAAAACTTTTCCAATAGGCATGGATATCCAGGAATTCAAGAAATCTCACGGATACGAAGTAGGAGACGCATGGTATCCCCGCGTCACCCGCATTGTGGAAATCAAGGCCAAACCGGCCCTCTACCGCTTCTATGCCGGCCTCCCCAACTTCATGGCCGGAGAGCGCATCAAGGAGAAATCCGCCGAGGAGGGAACGCTCGTGCACGACACCATCGAAGGCCTTCTATTGGGAAGGGATCCTTCCATTCCACCCTCCATCGAGGCTTCCGTGAAAGCCTTTCTGGAATTCCTTGAAAGCAAAAAAATAACCGTCAATCCGGATTACGTCGAGCACCGCCTCGCAAACCATGACGAACGGTACGCCGGAACCCTGGATGCCATCGCGGAGATCGGAGGAAAGACCGGCATCATGGACATCAAGACCTCTCAGGGGATATACCGGGATTACAACCTCCAGACAGCCGCTTACATGGCCGCCATGCAGGGCGAGGTCAAAAATCTCGAGACCCGCTGGATCCTGCGCATCGACCAGATCCAGACCTGTGCCTCCTGCGGAGCCAAACTCAGGAAAAAAGGAGGGCGCTCCAAGATAAGAACCCGCAACGGCAATGCCTTCGGACACATATGCGAACACGATTGGGGTCCTATGACGGGGGTTATCGAACTCAAGGAGTTTCCCGACTGGACCCAGGACTACCACGCCTTTCTGGGAGCCAAGCGCCTCTGGGAGTGGGAGCACGAGGAGATGCTCAAAAAAGCAGGGTATCTTTAAAAAAACCGCCCGGAAAAAGGGCGGAGAATCCTAAAAAGGTTTGGAGAGATTGTATATTTCAGACGTCAGGCTCTGGAGTATTTCTGATAGAAAATCGATCATCAGAGGCACCAGCGATGCCATGAAAAGAATCAAGACGGCTGAAAAAATCAAAAATGTAGTGATGTACTTTGTACTGCTCATATCAAGCATGACTCATCCTCCTGGATCTATTTGGTTAATACCTGATTTATTTATACAACCGCCCTCCAGCTCAGTCAATGCACTCTTCAATAATAATGGGCGCTCGGTCTGTTTCTTTTCCTAAGACATACCCGAATATGAAGCTGGATATAACAATAACGAGAAACACCACTATCACGACGATCCAATCCAGGTGTCTTTTGAATCTTGCAAGGAACCTTGTGTTTCGGATTGACATATATATCCCCTTCCGCTACCATTTCATTATATAAAATAAAGCAATATGGCACATACAAAGGCAAAAGGATCAACAAAATTAGGCCGAGATTCCGAGTCCAAACGACTCGGCGTTAAGCGTTCGGACGGCCAGGCGGTTCAGACTGGGGATATCATCATCCGCCAGAGAGGGTCCAAGTATATCGAAGGAGAAAACGTCAAGCGAGGCGGAGATGACACGCTTTACGCCACGACGGACGGGACTGTGAAGTTTTCCAGTAAGCAGAAGATCCGCTACGACGGACTCAAGACCAGGAAGAAGGTTGTAAACGTAAAGTCGGCCAAGTAGAAAATCGCGGTATAGTTAGAAGTGTAAATTTCGTTATAACCTGGAGTCCGCTTGAATCATATTTGAGCGGACTTTTTTATTTCTCCGGCAAGATGGACACTACAATCTCCCCCTTCACCAGCTTTTCCAGAGACACGGAAATCTTGTGATCTCCGAGTTCTTTCAGGTTACTTGAAAGATCTGCGGTCGCATCCACGTTCCAGGTTTTCTTCAAGGCATTTTCTATATCCTTTTTGGTGACGGATCCGAATACGGATCCCCCCTCCCCCGCCTTAAGGGAAAACTCCAGCCCTTTCTTCTGGATTTCCTTGAGGATTTTCTCAAGCTTCTCTTTACGTTTTTTCTTCTGATCCTCCTTTTGTGAGCGCTCGTTTTGGATTTTTTTCTCCACGGAATCCGTAGCCATTTTGGCGAGTCCGCGGGGTATCAGAAAGTTGCGGGCGTACCCGTCTTTTACGTCCTTGATCTCCCCCTTTCTTCCGGATCCGGATACGTCTTTTAGGAACAAGACCCGCATGGTCTTATCGGATTATTTCTTTCAATACTTCGAGAGCCTTTTCGAGTTGGATATCCCGGTTTTCCGCTATGTCGTCGTCCGTAAACGAGACTTCGTAATCGGGTGTGAGTCCGTTTTCTTCGATGGATACGCCGTTCGGCGTGAGCCATTCGGCAATGGAAACTTTCAAGAGGGATCCGTCTCCCATAGTAAGAACCTCCTGAACAGATCCTTTTCCGAAAGTCTGCTCGCCTACAAGCGGAACTTCCCGATTGTCCCTCAGCGCTCCCGCAAGAATCTCAGAGGCTGAAGCCGTACCCCCATTTACCAGAACCACGGTGGGAAGATGTAGAAAGGCCTGCGTTCCATTGGCGAACATCCTATTCTCGCTTTCCTTGAATTTTTCCACCACAACCACATCCCCTCTTCGGACAAACCATCCCGCAAGATTGGTGGCGACATCAAGGTATCCTCCCGGATTACTCCGGAGATCCAGAATAATGCCGTTGGGGTTGTGCTTGAACATCTGTATCGCTACGTCATTGAGCATCCCCGGCGCATTCGTATTGAAATTGTACAAACGGATATATGCAATTCCTCCTTCTTTCATCTCCCATTCCAATGTGGGAATGGTTATGATCTTTCGGGTGATTTGGAATTCCTGCGGCACGCTCCAGTTGTCCCGCATGATAAGAAGTTTGACGGTGGATCCCGGCTCTCCCCGGATGATCTTCACCGCCTCTTCCGTCGTAAGCCCGTCCGTAGGAGTTTCATCTACCCGCAATATTCTGTCTCCGGGCCTAAGACCCACCTCTTCGGCCGGATTCCCCTTCAAAGGAGAGACAATAACCAGATCCCCTTTTCGCGTGCCGATCTCCGCTCCTATGCCCCCGAATACGCCGTTCAAATCCTCCTGGAATTTCTGCGCATCCGAAGGTTCCAAAAACGTGGAATATTCGTCTCCCAGAGACCTCATGGCCCCGCGGATGGCGCCGTAGAGAAGCTCGGTGTCGTCTATCTCATCTGCATTGATATATCTGCTTTTTACAATCCGTACGGCATCCCAAAACAGGGAAAAATCCGTATCCAAAAGGGATGCTTCTCCCACGGATACCCTTACGGAAACCCCCTCTTCCGCGGACGTGACATCCGTCTGCGCGGCTTGGAAGCCAAGGTAGAAAGTTCCTACAAGAGCTATTCCCGTGGCGGCAACCAAGACTCCTAAGAGATATTTCTTTGATTTCTCTTTCATATGCTTTGAGTGTAGCTTATTTGCGTTCCCAGCTCAACTTATTCCACGGTGATGCTCACGTCATCCGGGTCATCCGGAACTTCGCTTACCCAGAAAGGCCACAGGGATATTTTCCCGTTTTCCAGCCCGGGGACAGCGAATATCTCCCTCCGGAGGGCGCTCTCGTCGAGCCCCCCGAGATTTTGGGCAAGCTGTTCCGTATCCACCGCCGCCGCGAAGACAACCGTTCCTTCTGCGGAAAATTCCATGATACCTTCCTCAAAATCCACAGATTCGGGTTCCTCGTATGTTACGCCGAAATCCACCGGAACGACATCCGCTGCATCCGCAGGAAGGGCATCCTGTGCCTTTTCAAGAATGCCGTTATACAGCGCATCTTTCCGGAAGATCAAGTATTGCATTTCCCCCTCCGTATAGACAAAGAAGGTTCCGGGATTCGTCTTGTCCTCCTGAACCTCTTGGGTTGTAATCTTGAACCGGACAGCCTTGTCCAATAGAGAAAATTCATCGGACATCAAAGTTGCCAGTTCGGTTTTCAGGTTGCTTTCCAACGATGTCTCCGCCGTGGCCTTCGCCAGCTCGATTTCTTCTCCGGAGGGGTAGAGTTTTTCACCCGAGAACCCGCCCGACATAGATTCCTTGTTCTCTGCATAGAATCCGGCGAATCGGGAGGTTCCTGCAAAGCCCGGAATCGTCCATTCGAGTCCTCCCGGGAGATTGTATTCCTCCCCTGCTTTGTCCGCTACGACCTCGATATCGATTGAGGAAGGCGTTAGAACATCCCCTGACACCTTGGCTCCCGGAATCACTACAGCTTCGGGAGTCCGGAATATCTTTCCGTCCGGAGATTCGAATCGTGTGGTAGCCACCAACCGCTGAGGACTCGAACTGAAATCGTTATATACTGTGAGAATGCCGCGGGCTTTTTCTTCAACCAGGTTTTTTCCCGTGGCTCCGAACTGCATGGCAAAATTCTTTTTAGCAGACAAGAGTTCTCCCGGTATCGTGATTACCCCAGAAGACACGGAAGAAGTGGTTTCTTCGGTTGTTACAAGGATCGTATCCTCGACTCCTACGGAAGTTTTTTTCATGGTCAAGATAATGTCCGCATGAGGAAGTGTGTAGAAGAGAATGACGCCCAGAAGAACCAGGCCCGTTACCACGGATCCCGAGATATACAGCCCGCGGCGGGAAAGTCTCACAGAAGGCCTACGCATGTGACGAACTTTGCGCATTGGCTTTTGTTTCCTTTTTTCTGTAAAGCTTTTTACAACAACCGGGGACTCTTCTTCGTATACTTCCTCTTCTTCAAAATCTTCCTCGGGTTCGGAGGGCTCGGGAACCCCAGTCTTTTTCTGTTTCTGCTCAATACGCTCCAGAATCCTTGCCCGGTTGGAACCTTTTTTGGGGGTCGGCAGTATATCGGATACGGCAGTTCTCTCTTCTCCCCGGAATACGGGGTTGTGTGCGAGAATTCGTGCAGCCTGGGCATGTTCCAGGATGATTTCGTCAACCGACTCGATTACCACCTCCTTCTTGAGCTTGGAAGCCGCTTCTCTGATCTTATGGAAGTTTTGGATATCTTCCCCGATATCCGCTCCCTCCGGAACGTGCAAAATCACCCTATCCGATGAGGTTTTCTTCAGCTCCTTCAATATGTCACGGACATCATCTCCCCCGTCCAAAAAAAATTTCTTTTCGGTTTTCATATGCCACCATTATATCAGACTTCTCGCTTTTTCTCCCCTCTTATACCTTTCTCCAGCTGGAGATCCAGCGCGCCCTTCTTTCCAGGGATTTCTGCAGGCTCGGATGTTCTGTATGCGAGGCCGCATACGCGCCGAGAACCGTTGCCGTGGAAGGTTTTGTTGTGGATTCCCACGTCCTGTTTTTCAGAACTTCCCCTATGTTGCCGCCTTGGATTCCCGTTTCTTCTTCAAAGAGGTCAGAAAACAAGGGAGAAGGACTTGCAAAAAAGACAAAGGCATCATCCCTACGGGCCTTCTTCCCCTCCCCCATCCGCAAGATCTTCTCGGAGAAATTCAGGAATTCCTTGCGTACGGGAGTTCGCAGAAGCGCCCGCATTTTTTCCGAAAGGTCATCGCGTGCATACAGGTTCAATAATTCTTCGGCAAAAGAACGGGAAACCTCGAATTCCTTTTGTATGATTTCGAATATGCGTTCCGTACCCCATTTCAGGCCCTTTATTTCAAGAAAGGCATCTTTTTTGGAAGAAAAAATCCTTGATTCGTTTCTCTTGCAGACCGCCACCGTATTCCTCCCTTTTTCATGAGCTAAAAGAGCGAGGGCCGCATCCGATTCCACTACGAATACGGACGTAGAGAAGGTTTTGTGCATCTCCTCCAAGAGAGCCACGGAGGTTTCCGGCACAAAAGTTCCCCGAAAGACCAGTTCGACAACCCGTCCCGCGGTTCCTACCATGCGAGGCACGAGCGTCCCGTCCATGCGCATGCGGTCTATCCCAATGTTTGCAAGTACTACCTTGGAATCCGGAATGTCGAATTGACGGGCCGCGCTCCGGCGGTTTTCATTTAAAAATTTCCACAATCCCTGGAATATGACATGCTCCTCTTCTTCCTTGGATATATTCCCCGACGAACCTCTTTCTACGGATATCTTATCTTCTAGAGTGAAGGCCGAATCCGAATCCAGTCCCACAATACACAGATCCGGAGGAAAAAGAGGTTTGCGCATTTCGGATACGCGTTGTTTTTTAGAAATTTCAGATATCTTGTTCTTGCGCACCACCACGCGAGTTGCAAAAAACAAGCCCTCGGATTCTTCGAATGCGAGATACCTCTTTCCCCCCCTTCTCGCAAGACGCCTGAGGATTCCGAACATCTTTCCTGCAACGCCTCGGATCATGTTCAGGGTGAAACGGTTCCCCGTATGCGCCGGATCCCGGCGGACGACGATTCTTCTTTTAGTATTTTGAATTCCCCTATCTCACCTGTCCGGGAAACATGCGGACCTCCGCAAAATTCCTTGCTGAAGGCTTTTTCAAGCGAAGAACCCACAAAATATACGGTTACAGGATCGGGATATTTCGCTTTGAAGAAATGCAGGGCCCCCGTTTTTTCCGCTTCGTCTTTGGGAAGCTCTACGGAATTTACGGGTAAATCTTCTTTTATTTTCTCATTTACGATCCGTTCCGCTTCCGCAAGCTCTTCGGGCGTCAATTTGCGGTCGAACGAAAAATCGAACCGCGTACGTTTCGGGGTGATGTCGGATCCGCGCTGGGCTACCTTGTCTCCCAGAACGTCCCGAAGAGCCTGTTGCAGGATATGGGTTGCGGTATGGAGACGCGTGACCTTCTTCAGGGATTCTTCGTCTTCAGCTTTCAGCTCTCCCGTATCCAGCACCAAGCCATGTCCCCCGAATTTCTCCTCCGCACCGGCCCGGGAGATTTCCTGATGTTTTGTGAATTCTTCCTCGAATCCTTCCCTGTCCATCTTTTCAGTCTTACTGTCCCCGATTTCCCGTATCACCTCGTATGGGATACCGAATGTCTCGTACAAGTTAAAGCCTGAAGCATTATCTATCTCATCCATTTTTTTCATTTCCCGGATGCCGTTTTCCAAGGTGGTCTCAAACCTTCCTTCTTCTGCCTGGAATTCCCGCAAGACAAGATCCTTATCCAGAGAGGGATAAGCTTCCCGATATTTTACCACTACGGTTTTCAGGAGTTCTTCAGCCGAGATCTCATACTCCCCCTTCTTTTTTCCAAGGTATGCATGTACGATGATTCTCCGCATGAGGCGCCGCAGGACGTATCCCGCCTCCTTATTGGAAGGCGTGACCCCGTCCGAAAGCAGGAAGACGACGCTCCGCACATGATCCGTCAGTACGCGCGCTGTACGACTCCCAAGAGACGGGGGGAGCTTCTCCAGAATCTCCCGAAAAAGATCCGTATCGAAAATCGTCCTTACGCCCTGAGATACCATGGCCAGGCGCTCCAGCCCCATGCCCGTATCCACGCCCGGGGTGTCCAGCTTTTCAAACCTTCCGTCGGGATGGCGGTAGTATTCGTTGAATACGATGTTCCATATCTCCACTCCCTTGCCCTCCACGGTATTTACGTATATCTCCGTCGTGGGTCCGCAGGGCCCTTCGCTCCCCGTGGGACCCCAGAAGTTATCCTCCCGCCCGAACTTTCTGACATCTTCCACCCCCAGGGATTTCCAAATCTCTTCGGACTGCTTGTCCGCCGGAACCTCGTCGTCCCCCTCAAAGACGCTCACATACGCGATCTCAAGCCCCAGGGTCTTCGTAATGAACTCGTGCCCGTACGCGATGGCCTCCTCCTTGAAATACCCCCCGAACGAGAAGTTCCCGAGCATCTCGAAGAACGTGAGGTGGCTCTCGTCCCCCACTTCGTCTATGTCCGACGTCCGGAAGGACTTCTGCACCGATGCCGTGTTCTTGGATCCGAAATCCTTCTCCGGATCGAGCTTTCCCGTGAAATACGGCTTGAACTGCTGCATGCCGGCGGTCGTCAGGAGCACCGAAGGATCATCGGGCACCAGGGACGAAGACGGAACCACGGCGTGTCCCCTCTCCCGGAAAAACTCCAAAAACAGCTTTCTCAGTTCGTTTCCTGAATGCATATCTTGATTGTATACCGTTTTACAGGGCTAAATCAAAGCTATATTTGACATATTTTGTCAATATGTATATAATATAGGCAGTAAAATTCATAAGTAGGAGGAAAGGTTATGCTTTCTTTTTATAACAAAGATTCCCAATCCTGTTCCCGCGACGGAAAAGACATATCTCTAATTTCCAATGCTTTTTTAGAAGAGAGATTTCCTAATATCTACAACGTATGCGAATGCTTCACAGGAATCCCTTCCTTGGACATTTCTAAAAAGGGATATGGAGATATCGCAAAAGGTACGGAGATATTAGATTTCCACGTGGGCGACATAGAAATTCTTGGTGGAATTAAAGAAATAGAGGAGAAATCTGTTTTTCCAACAAGGATTTTAAATCTTATAAAAAGTCGGGAAATATTAACTAAAAGCAAATGGCTTTTTGCAGAGAGTTTGCAATTCCCCGGAACTATATTGGGATTTGATCAAGATTGTGCAGTAGCGCTTATGTAAATTTTTTAAAGCCGGGTGATTTTTACCCCGGCTTTTTTTATACCAACTCTTCCTGATAACATTCTTCGCAATAGACAATCTCTTTTCCATCCGGAGGATATGCTGTTTTGAACGTATTCGGGCACCTTCCCTTTTCATGATGCGGGTGGACTTTCGAATTCTTATATGTCTCGTAATCGCACATGCAGTTTCTTTCCCACAGTTTCAAGGGGTTTCTCTGGGCGAGTCTCTCATAATGCCTGCAGTTCGGGCAGAGCCTCGGAAGCGGCAGGCCCACTCTCCTGTAGAATTGAAGTTCCGCGGGAATGATCTTAAAAGCCTTCGTGCATTGATGGTTGCATTCTCCCTTGTGGGAACACTCTATAACCTCTTTTAATACGGAATCTTCCGCATCCCCTATCTTTTCTGGCAGATTCCCCGCAGAAATGCTGGGCTGGTGTTTCTTCTCTTCCGCATCGTGCCAGGAATATCCCCTTTCCAAAGCTTCTTCCTTGGAAAGTGTAAAATTCTCCTGGGCTATGCTTTCGTTGTATGCAAAGGGAGAAAATTCTCCAGGAAAGAACTCTCCGTATGGATACGCCCTTCCCCTGGAATCCTTGTATGGTACCTCGCTCATGTGCTTTCTGATTTCGGATATCAGTTTTTCGTATTCTTCCTTGGAATACTGTTTATTCAAGATGCAGTATTGCTTATTCTTGAGCCCAACGCACCCAAAGCAGTCGGTGCAAGAAGCGCAGAGGCTCGAATAATATATATCCCGCGAAGCATTGTTTAGAAATCCGAAAAGATTCTTCGAGCTTTCGAATCCCGGAGCAATTACTTCATAAGCCAACTCACCCTTCACTAGTCCGTAGAAATCCATGGAGTCCTTAGCCTGGCCGAGGCGCACTCCGTACCGGACGTTTTCCGAGTCGTATCCCTCGAAGGCATCTCTCACGTTCTTGCAGTTCTCGATATTATCACCCGTGCAGTGCTCCGATCTTATAACATGCGCATATTTATGGATGCTTTCTTCCCTAATCATATCCCGGAATTCTCTCTTCAGCTTTTCCAGTTCGGAATGGTTATCCAATTCCACCTTCCCCATTGCTTCCTTGTACCCCTCTTTTGTTAGCTGCTCTCCGCGGAATACGTACTGCTTGTTTTTCAGGTTGGAGCTCATGAAGCAGTCCTGGCAGTTCGTGCAATCAAAGAGGAAAGAGGAATTCATGGTGTCTCGGCTCCTCATGCAAAACAGACAGTTGTAATTATTCGTTCCGTCTATGTTCTCGTAGCAGAGTTCGGACGATTTGAGATAAAGATTGTCAAAACTGTCCTTATCCTTGTCCACGGAATAGGAATAGCAAACGTTCTCCGAAGATATTACAGAATATGAGAGATAGCAGTTCCGGTTGTTGGCGGAATAGTTCGTAAACTCGCTTCCCACATTCTCCTGGATTTTCCAGAGATTCAGGTGGGGAACGGAGCACATGAGCTTATGCCACTGCTCCAGGAAAGGTTTTTCCGGATCGAATTCCTTTCCCTTTTCCATCGCTTCCCATTTATCCGAATACCAGCACTCGTGACAGTACACAGGAATATCGGAAGGCTTATACATGGAAACCATGGATTTTTGGCACAGATCACAGGTGCGAGAATACAGGGAACGCTCGTTTCTCCACGTCATCCTGCGGACCATCCGGCACTCCGGGCACCAGGTGGGAGGCGGTACGTCTGCTTTTTCATAAAAAACAAAGTCAGCGGGTTCTATAGAAAACTTTTTCAAACAATTTTGACAAGTTGTTTTTTCTGACTTCATGTTACTTCTCTATTGTAACACTCCTCGCAATAGACTATTTCTTGTCTTTTCGGAGAATATGAAGTTTCAAATTCATTGGAACAAGAGGAATTTCCGTGATTGCGGTGTATATTTGTATTTTTATACGCCTTATTCTGGCTTTTTTCTCCGTTGCATTGACATGTTCTTTTCCATAGTTTCAGGGGATTTCTCTGGGCCAATCTCTCATAATGCCTGCAGTTCGGGCAGAGGCGGGGCAAGGGTAGGTTCATACGTCGATAAAAAGAAAGTTCGGATGGTGTAACTTTAAAGGCTGTAGTGCATTGGTGATGGCACGCTCCTTGGTGTTTGCATGCGATTATCTCTTCTGTAATGGAATCCTCCACGTCATTGATGTGATCCGGAAGATTTTCAGGGAACACGGTCGGTTGGTAATTTTTTGCACCAAAGTCTTTCCAGTTGTGCTTTTGGGACTCCGCATCGCTTTTGGAAAGCGGGAAATATTCTTGAGCTATTGTTTCGTTGTATGCAAAGGGAGACATCTCCGGAGGAAAGAATTCTCCGTACTTGTACACTCTCCCCTCCTTATCCTGGTATGGCATCTCGTCCATGTGCTTCTTTATTTGAGGCACAAGCTTCTCATATTCCTCTTTGGAATATTGCCTGTTCAGGATGCAGTATTCCCTGTTCCGCAGCCCCGCGCACCCAAAGCAATGGGAGCAGGAATGGCAATTGTAAGAATATTGAATATCATTACAACTCCAAATAGCAACGGAGAACAGAACCTGAGAAGAAGAAAGAGTAGAAACAACTTCGTAAAGCTGTTCCACGCCGATGCTTCCTACGATGGCATCATATACGTCCTTTGATCCGTACCCCCCTCGAAAAACAAATTTGTTGTTTTCTGCTCCCCCAGCGAGGATATCAAAGACGGAAGAGCAGTTTTTTGCATCGAAAACATGATCTCCCGTTACCGACTCTGTTCTGGTCAGGCTTGCAAATTTTCGGGGGAACTTCAGATTGAATTCTCTAAATTTTTTCTTATAGTTCTCTAATTTTTCAAAGCTTCCGCAGTCTATTCTTTCCATTTCTTTTTCATACTGATCCTTTGAATAGGGAATGTTGAAAATGTGGTGCTGTTTTCCCCTCAGTCCCACGCATCCAAAACAATCGGAGCAGTTTTTGCAGTCAAAGAGGAATTTGGAATCAGAGCATCCCTCGCATTCATAGCTGAACATCAATTGGTAAGATTTTCTGCAGATAACATCTTCATAGCAAAGCTCCAAGTCGTCAGCGGAATATAAATCAGAAGAGTCTTTTGATTCTACGACTCTCCACGAGTACAGTACGTTCTCTCCTCGCTTTCCTCCGAAAACTAGGTAACAATTTTTGCTTTCTAACAGCCAGTTTACATAATCGCAATTCTGATTATTCTCTGAAATCAGATTATTGGAAGGAACCGACTGGTATAACCGAGCAAATTCTTCCAAAAAGTTTTTTGAAAAATCAAGATCCTTTCCGTATTCCAAAGCGTCCCATTCATCCGACCACCAGCATTTTGGACAATACACAGGAGCTTTAAAATCCTCATTGAACATTGATACGATTCCCTTACCACAGGAATCACATTTTCTCCTATATAAAGACCGTTCATTCCTAAATAACATCCTGCGGACCATCCGGCACTCCGGGCACCAGGTGGGAGCCGGAACTCCTATCCGTTCGTAAAACCCGAAGTCATCTTCTTCGACGAGAAATTTCTTTCCGCAGTTTCCGCAGACTCTCTTTTCTTCCTTCATAAATTAGACGAATTCTTCCTGGTAGCATTCCTTGCAATACACCACTCCTTTCTTTTCCGGATCATGGGATGTTTTTACGTCCTTCCCGCATTTCGCGCAGGTTCTCTCCCACAGCCGGGGCGGATTTACCCTTGCCATCCGCTCCTTGTGCCTGCAGTTCGGGCATTTCCTGTGCAGGGGAAATCCGAACCTCTTCAAGAGGGAAAGTTCCGCGGGAACCATGCGGAAAGCGCGCTTGCATTCCGTACATTCCACGATTTCCTTCAAAATAGAGTCTTCAACGTTTTGTATGTCATCCGGAAGATCTCCTCCCTCTATGGTGGGCTTGTGGGGACTCGGGTCCGGTTCCCTCCATCTGTATCCCCGATTCTCCACCTCTTCCCGGGACAGCGGGAAGAAATCCATGGCATCGGATTCGTTGTATGCGAAGGGCGCTATCTCCGGAGGGAAGAATTCCCCGTATCCGTACATCCTTCCGTGCTTGTCCACGTACGGCTTCGCATCCATGTCCTTGCGGATCTTCTCCCGCAATGCCTCGAATTCCTCCTTGGAGTACTGCTTGTTCAGGATGCAGTATTCCCTGTTCCGGAGGCCCGCGCACCCGAATATGTGCGAAGAGGACAATGTCCACAAGGAGTATTCGACATCCATGACCTCGGGCCACGCCTGGGCCGCATACCGGATCTCGTTGGCTCCCTCTCCCGCAGACACAGCCTCAATGGAATGCTGGATGTTGTTCCCCCATTCCGTTACGTCATAGCATCCCTTGGAAGGCTGTACGGTCATGATCTGGCAGAACCGGCAGTCTTCCAGTCCCCTCACCTGGTAGCAGTCCCGGGCATTCTTGGAGTAGTAGACGTAATCCCCCGAGACGTTCGCGTTCTGCCTCTCCAGCATGAATTTCACGGGCTCCTTCTTCCAGAACTCGTACACCTTTTCCCGCAGGGCCTGCAGTTCGGACCAGGATCCCAGATTGTATTCCTTGAGCTTCCTTTCGTACTCTTCCTTCGTGTACTGTTCGTTGAAGATCTGGTATTTCTGGTTCCGGAGATTCGTGCACGCAAAGCAGTCCGAGCATCCCACGCATCCTTTCAGGAAGTACGAGTTGTTGCATTCGTCCGAATCCTCGGAAAAGAACAGATTGTATCCCTTTCCGCAGTTGATGTTCCAGTAGCAGAGTTCAGACTCTCCGAGCATCACGCAGTCCATGCAGTCGCGGTCGTTGGCGAGCACATTGGAATACAGCACATTCTCGCAGAAGTCCGCTATAAAGATGAGATAGCAGTTCTTGATATGCCCCACGAAGTTCGTGTAGTCCGAGTTCACCATAGTCCCGTGATCCACGGACAGGCTTATATGCGGGACTTTTTTCTCCATTTCCGCAAGCTGCTCCAGAAACGGCCGGGAGGGATCGTAGTCCACGCCGTACTCCAAGGGGTCCCATTCATCCGACCACCAGCATTTCGGACAATACACGGGCCGGGAATCCTCCGGAGCGTACATCGCAATAATCCCCTTCCCGCAGAGCTCGCAGGAACGCTTATACAGAGTCCTGGAATTCAAAAAATGGAGCCGGCGTATCAGGCGGCACTCCGGGCACCAGGTGGGCGCCGGAACCTTCAAATTTTCGTAAAAGCTGAAATCCTCCGCCTCTACGGTGAATTCTTTCTTGCAGTTTTTACACTCCCTATTCTCATTCTTCATGCGACTTCTTTATTGTAGCATTCCTCGCAATAGATGCTTTTGGGATTCCCGGGCGCGTAGGAAGTCTCAAAAGTATTAGGGCACGGTTCGTCTCCATGGAAGTGCTCTGCGGTGTTTTCATATACCGCCTGCTCTCCGTTTTGGCACATGCAGCGCCGGGCGTGGTTCTCAAATATCCTTAAGCCCCTGAATTGGCCTAAAAACCGGCAATTCGGACACAGACGGGGAAGAGAGAGTTTCAATTTCTTTATTATCTGCAGTTCTCTGGGATGGATCTTGAAGGCAGTAGTGCAGTTGTCGTTGCATATTCCCTTGTGTTCGCACTCGATGATCTCTTCCAATACGGAATCCTCTATCTCCGGCCCTTCCGGAATTTCTTTTGCCGGGAGGGATATCTCATATTTTCTATCCGTATTTTCATGCCATTTATATCCTTTCTTTTCAGCGCCTTCCCGATCCATCGGGAAAAGCTCCCAGGAAAGAGTCTCGTTGAAGCCGAACGGAGAAAACTCCGAAGGGAAAAACCTTCCGTATTCTCCGGATTTTTTCATGGAACTCACTATTTCATCCCTCAGTTTTCCATATTTCTCCTTTCCATATTCTTTGTTCAAGATGGAATATTTTCCCTTCTTCATTCCCATGCAGCCCAGGAGATGTTCGCATCCGTAGCAGTACATGCAATATTCGAGGTTCAGGCTATCGTCTGTTATCACCCCGAATTTAATATTGTTTGATCTCCCTCCGCCTATCATTTCGTATCCCGTTGATATATCCCCCACAATAGTGCAATCGTACAGGCCATATACCGTTTCGTTATTCCTACTGAAACTGGTTACCTCGAAGCAGTATGCGGAATCGCTTACGAAATTCATCATGGTGCAGTCCTTGCAATTCTTGCTGTAATAGATTTCCTGTCCGCTTACGTTCTCGCTCTTTTCGTGGATCACGGCCTTGTGTATCTGGGTTTTGTAGAATTCCTCAACCATTTCTTTTTGCTTTCCATAAGGAAGGGATAAAAGTTCCGATAGTTTCCTTTTATACTCCTCCTTGGAATAAGGTTTGTTGAAGATGTGGTATTTTTTATGGCGGAGATTTATGCATCCGTAGCAATCGGAGCAGTTTTTGCTGTAGGAGGTAAAATACGTATTTCTGGAATCATCCAATACATCCCCGTCGGAACATTGAAAGCAGAATGCCGAACGGGTCAGCCTGACGCATTCGTTACATTTCGTAACATACAGACAGCTTACGCAATCCGTGCATTGCTGGGTGAATCTGCTGTATAAAACGGAATCGCTTTCTATGACTATGGAAGACAGGTAGCAGTTTTTCGAATTGATCGCGTTGGCATAATCGCTGTTTACATTGTTATATCCCTGTATGGATTCATGGGGAACTTTGTGTTGCAGCTCCAGAAGCTGGGGAAAGAAAGACTTGGAAGGATCGTAGTCCATTCCGTAGTCTCTGGGATCCCACTTGTCTGAGTGCCAGCACGGCTGACAATAGACGGGAAAGGGCGCATTCTCCCCGTATATGGATATAAGTTTTTTGCCGCAGAGGTCGCATGTACGCTTGTGAAGCGATAACTCGTTTCTGAACAAAAGCCTATGCTTTAGTCTGCAATCCGGGCACCAGACAGGTGCCGGCACGTCTATCTTTTCGTAAAAATCAAAATCCTCGGGTTCTACCGTAAATTCACCCTTGCAACTCCTGCACTGTTTTGCTTCCGCCTCCATAAGGAGAAGTCATAAAAGTTTTCTAAACTCTTCGACTTCCAAACCGGACTGCTTCAAAATATGCTTCAGGGTCTTCGGTTTTATGTCTTTCGAATGATATGGAATCGTGACGAGAAGATTATCCTTTCCATAGATTTTGTGGCTTCCTTTTTGACGAAGAAAAACAAACCCCGCTTTCTCGAGGGCTTGCACCACTTTGCGGGGTTTAACGACCGGAAGCTTCGTCATGACCTTATGCCTTCACCTCTACCGGAGCAATCACCGTACCCTTTTCACGGGGTACGGACTCTTTTCTTTCTCGCATAACTTGAAGGTACAGACTGGCGGCCTCGCGGATGTTTTCCAGCGCTTCTTCAAATGTTTCCCCCTCGGAAATGCATCCCGGCAAGAAGGGAATAGTTACGGTAAATCCTCCGGATTTCTCATCAGACTCGAAAACAGCCGTATATTTATACACGTTTTTTGTGATTTTTTTCATCATATTCACTGTATCACAGCCTCTGAAACCCGGCAATTAATACCCTTCGAGCTTCTTGATCTTCTTGTGGTTCCGTATCTTGTCCAAGGCCTTGGCCTCAATCTGCCGGATGCGCTCCCGGGTAACCCCGAAGACCTTGCCGACTTCCTCCAGCGTATGGGAGATGTTGTCTTCCAACCCGAACCGCATGGCCAAGATTTTTTGCTCCCGCTCCGTGAGGTCCACCAGAACTTCCTGGATGTAATCCCGCAAGAGAGCCTGGTTGGCCATCTGGTCGGGGCTCAGGCTCTGCTCGTCCTTAATGAAGTCGGAGAGCATGGAATCCTCGTCGTCGTCCCCCACCGGAGCCTCCAGGGAGATAACCTCCTGGGATATCTTCTGGATGTAATGGATCTTCTCCACGGGCATGCTCATCTCGGTGGCAATCTCCTCCGGGAGGGGTTCCCGCCCCAGCTCCTGCATGAGCCTCCTCTTCATCTGCGTGTATTTCGTGATCGTTTCCACCATGTGCACGGGAATGCGGATCGTGCGGGAGTAGTCCGCGAGAGCCCGGGTGATAGCCTGCCGGATCCACCACGTTGCATACGTCGAAAACTTGAAGCCTTTCTTGTAGTCGAACTTGTCCACGGCCCGCGACAGGCCTATGTTCCCCTCCTGGATGAGGTCCAGGATGGAGAGATGGGGACTGCGGTTCACGTACCGCTTCGCAATGGATACCACGAGACGGAGGTTGGCCTGGATCAGCTTCTTGCGGGAGATCTCGTCCCCCTCTTCTATCTTCTTGGCCAGCTCCTTCTCTTCCTTGGAGTTCAGAAGCGGCGTCCGCCCGATTTCCTTCAGGTACATCTGCACGGCATCGGGCAGATTCTGGTCGATGCGCGTCGCATCTTTCAATTCCTCGGCCGTAATCTCTCCCCGATCCGACTTCACCAAAGAACTGCCCGATGCATGCACCCGGATCCCCTCCTTTTCCAGGGATTCGTATACTTCCTCCAGAAACGGAAGGTTGTCCTCGATGTGCGGAAAATAATTCAGGACTTCCGCATCTGTCACAAATCCCCGGGATCTTCCCCGCGAAATCAATTCCTCCAGGTTCTCCTTGTACTCTTCGAGCTTCTCTTCCGTCATCCGGGAAGAGCGGCGCTTTTTTACAGTCTTCGCCTTCTTTCCCGCCTTCTTTTTGGGAGAGGCTTTTTTCTTTGCTGCGGCCTTCTTCTTTTTCGGAGCCGGTTTTTTCTTCACCGTTCTTTTCTTTGGGGCCGCTTTCTTTTTTGCAGCCCTCTTCTTCTGAGTTGCCTTCTTTTTCCCCGGAGATTTCCGCACCGGCTTCTTAGCCGCCGCTTTCCTCTTTTTTGTTGTTTTGGTGGTTTTCTTTTTCTTCATGTATTTTTTGTTCCCGTACGGAGCGACTGGATCCGCTTGGCGTTCTCAAAGAATTCCTTCATGGCTGTTTCCAAGCCTTTCTCGTCTTCTTTTCCTTCCGCCACGTGGATGTCCCGCTTGAGTTTCAGCTGTTCTCCGCTCAGTATCTCTATCTCGAGTTCCCGGAGAAGCTCCTTGAATTCCAGATCCAAAACCTCCCGCGGGGCCTGCATGGATTCGTATGCCCCCCGCATTTCCAGAATTCCCTTGTCTTTCCCCTCCTCCGAGAGCATGTCCCGGTATCTCGGGGGGAGGAGATCTTTTTTCTCTTTCACTGTACTCAAAAAACCCTCGTTCGTGAAGGCCAGGGAGACCAGTCTTCTCGCGATCCTCCCGGCCCGCGTTTCTTTCCCGAAACTTTCCAAATCCGGTTTCTCCTCCTCTTTCTCCGAGGCTTTTTCCGGTATCTCCGCCAATTCCTCCGCCAAAGCCGGCTCCCCGACTCCCGCATGCGAGCTCAGCTCCTTGAGCCAGATGTTCTGCTCCACGGAGCTCTGCATCTTTTTCATAATGGAGAGGAATTTACGCACCAGGCGCTTCGTCTCCGGAACGTCCCGGTCTCCCGCAAAATGGAATTCCATAAGCTTTTTCATGGCCGGTTTGGCTTCCAGTATCGCCTTCTCCAGAAATCCCGGATCGGCCTGCGCAGCCTCGGCGGGGTCTTCGTACGACCCCAGAGACAGGGCCTTCACGTGGAAGTCGTACGGCACCAGGGCCTCCACGGTCTTCTCGAGGGCCCGCATACCGGCCTCGTCGTTGTCGAAGCTCACGATCAAAGTATCCGCCGCCCGGCGGAGCTTCTCCACGTGGTCCCGCGTGAATCCCGTCCCCGATACGGCGATCACATTCCGGATGCCGGACTGCCAGGCCATCAAGAAGTCCATCTGGCCCTCCACCAGCAATGCCGTCCGGGATTCCAGGATGCCGCGCTTGGACATGTCGAACCCGTACAGGATCTTGGATTTCGTGAAAATGGGGCTCTCCGGAGAATTCAGGTACTTCGGAATCTCGGGAGTGCTTTCCCCCAGGATGCGGCCCGTGAAGGCCACGACCTTCCCCACCGTGTTCGAGATGGGAAAGATGATCCGGTTCTCGAACCGGTCCCGGTGCAGGCCCGTCCGGTTCTTGAACGAAACCCCCGCCCGCACGAGATCCGAGACCGCAAAACCTTTCTTTAAAAGATGGAGCGTGAGAGCCTCCCCTCCCGGAGCGTATCCCAGCCTGAACTCCTTGGCCGTTTCTCCCGTAAGTCCCCGGCTTTTCAGATATTCCACCGCGGGAGCATGCTTGGCCAGAAGCGCTTGGTACAGCTTTGCGGCTTCTTCGTGGATGTCATAAAGGACTCCGAACTCCCTCTGCTGGGCCGGGCTTATCGTACGGATCTCAACCCCCGCCCGTTCCGCCAGGTACCGCAAGGCCTCGGGGAACTCGAGGTTCTCGTACTGCATGATGAAGGAAAAAACATCCCCCCCGAGATTACATCCGAAGCAGTGCCAGGTCTGCCGCTCCGGAGACACCATGAAAGACGGCGTCTTCTCCCCGTGGAAAGGGCAGAGCGCCTTGAAGTTTTTCCCTGCGGGCGTGAGCTTCAGGTAAGAGCGCAAAAACTCCACGATATCCAGCTTGCTCTTTATGAGATCTACGTCGCGTGCCATTTATTTCTTTTCCGCGGAAGAAGACTTTTTCTTTTGGGCTCCCCGCCGCGCTGTTCCCCGGAGCCCGTCTATTTCCGTCATAAGGTTTTCGAGCTTTGCACCGATAGCATCCAGAGACTGGAACGTCGCTTCGAATTCCCGGCTGTCTTCCTCGTGCTCCTGCTCGATGTCCTTTTCGATATCCTCCACGTCTTCCTGGATTTCGTCGATACCCTTCTCAATTTCGTCGATATCCCGTTCCATCTCGTCGATGTCTTTTTCCACCTCCAAAAGACTCTGCTGACTCCGGTTCACTGTCATCTGAATGAAAATAGCCAGATAAATGGCTTCCAGGGATACGGCGGTCGTCAGAACCAGGAGTATGGCTTCCAGATTCACTCCCAGGAGGATCAAGAGGAAAAACACCGCGAACAGGATCGTGTGCACCACAACGGACACCGGGGTTCCCACCCAGTGCGTCGCCTTCAAGGACGCCCTTTCCAGAGTGCCAATGTCCTCCTGTTTCTTCATTAACCCTCATCATACCAGGATTTTCAGGGTTTTCCAGTCTTACACATGAGGTATAATAAAAACAATGTCCGAATCTAAAACTTGTCAGAATTGCAAAGGAGACTTCATTTTAGAGACTGAAGATACGGAGTTCTACACCCGGATGCAGGTACCCCATCCTACCTTCTGTCCAGATTGCAGACTTCAACGCCGCCTTGCATTCCGCAACGAGCGATTTCTCTATAAAAACAAAAGCGCAAAGTCCGGAAAAGATATTCTTTCCATTTATTCTCCGGACAAGAATATGACTATTTATGAGCTTAAAGAATGGAATGCCGGAGACTGGGATCCTGGAAAATATGGAAAACCCTATTCCTTTGAAGAGAATTTCTTTACACAGTTTGAAAAACTTCTCCGAGAAGTTCCCCAACCAGCACTCGTAAATTGGGATGCGCACAACAGCGAATATTGTAATTTCACTTACGGAAACAAAAATTGCTATTTAGTTTTTGGAGGGGATTTTAACGAGGATTGTTCCTATTCCTCCTTCAGTTTTTATACCAAAAATTCTCAAGATCTTTATTGGATTAACAAAAGTGAGCTTTGTTACCAAATTATAGATGGAGATGAATTATATAATGCTTCGTTTTGTCAATTTACCAAATCTTCCAACGACGTGGATTTTTGTTTTGATGTTATTGGATGTCAGGATTGTTTTGGATGCGTGAACCTGAGAAATCAAAATCATTACTTTTTCAATAAAAAGTATTCTCCCGAAGAATATAAGAAACTTAGAAAAGAAGTTGATCTCGGTAGTTACAAGACTCTTCAGGAAGTAAAAGAAAAGTTTAACGAAGAAAGACTCAATTCTATTTTCAGGGCCACTCGTATGGTGAATTCTGTGAATAGTACTGGAGATAATATTCATAACTCTAAAAATTGCAAAAGATGTTTCGATGTCTTCGACGGTTCTGAAAATTGTAGGGATATATTTTTAGTTTCTGCAGGAGTAAAAGATTCTCATAGCTGTGATCATATCGGTCTAAACAGCGAGCTTTGTTATGACTCTATAAGCATTTACCCGGGGAATAAGGTTTTGTTTTCTTGGATTGTTGTAAATAGCCATGACATAGAATATTCCATCAATTGTCAGGATTGCTCCCACCTCTTCGGCTGCGTAGGCCTCCGCAACAAGGAATACTGCATCCTGAATAAGCAGTACACCAAGGAGGAATACGAAGAACTCGTCCCCAGAATAAAGAAGCATATGAGTGACATGCCCTACACAGACCAGAAAGGAAGAATATATAAGTACGGAGAGTTCTTCCCCCCGGAGCTCAGCCCCTTCGCATACAACGAGACGATCGCCCAGGAATACTTCCCCCTGACCAAGGAAGAGGCCCTGAATCAGGGATACGCCTGGAAAGACCAGGATACCAAGGACTATCAGCCCACCATCCAGGCCCAAGATCTCCCCGATCACATAGAAGACACAGACGACTCCATCACGAAGGAGATCATCGCCTGCGCCCATCAAGGCGCCTGCAACCACCAGTGCACCACCGCTTTCAAGATTATTCCAGCAGAATTTCAATTCTACAAACGTAAAAAGTTACCCCTCCCCAGACTCTGCCCCAACTGCCGCCACTATGAGAGACTGGCCCAGAGGAACCCCCTGAGACTCTGGAAGAGACAATGTATGTGCAAAGGAACAACCTCAGAGAATAATGCCTATGCCAATACCGCAGAACATTCCCACGGAGATAAACCTTGTCCCCATGAATTTGAGACTTCCTACGATCCTAAGAGGCCTGAAACCATCTACTGCGAGGAGTGTTATAAAAAGGAGGTAGCCTAAATATTACCAACCTCCCCCGCCCCCACCTCCGCCTCCCCCTCCGGCGAATCCTCCGCCTCCGCTGCCTCCGGAAGAGGAATGCGACGCCGTAGCCACGGAAGACGAGAAACCGGACAGGGATTCGGTGAATATCACTGCATTGAATGCGGCTCCCGGATACCCGGTATACCAGGACGGCGGTTCGGTATAGATATCCTCAAACTCTCTGGCCCACTCCTTGGTAACCCCGAGCACCATGGCGAACGGAAGAAGCTTCTCGAATATCTCCGGCTTCTTCTCCGGGGCGTTATGGAATTCCAACCTGTCCTTTTCCGCTATCCGCAGGTAGTCCTTGAGCCCCAAGATTTGCTCCTTGGCCCGCACGCCCTTCTCCGTCTTTGCGGGGCTGAAATAATAGATTGCGCTGAAGATCACAAAAGAGATTACTACGCCCACGAACACTACCAGTATCTTTTCCTGGAACAGGATGATTCCTCCGAAGAACGCTCCCATGAGCACGGGAATCAATAACGCAAATTTCAGGGCCTTCCCGCTCATTCTTCCGAGGTTCTTGTAATACCCCTTCTCCAGCAGGGCTTCCGTGCCGGACTTCACCACCCTGCTCACGTCCTTGAAGAAAGTCTTCTTGAGATCGGACACCTTCACGGATCCTTTCGCTCCGAAGAGAATCTCCAGCAAGGTGCGGTCGAACCTGTTCGGGAGATCCGAGAAGTCTTTTGTCTTTTCAAGCTCGTAATCCGTGGACTTGAAGCCCAGAACCCTTTTCTCGAGATAATGGATCTTCACGTACCCCCTGGTAGCCAGATAGATGATCTCCGCGGATATGTCCCCGGAAGTTATCTTTTCCTTCGCGATGCCCGCGGCTTCGAGAGGCGTCATTCCTTCCGGAGCGTCATATTCCGCCACAATCGTCCGCGTTTTCCGCTCATCCCTTCCCTTCCGGTGCCAGTACCGGAGGGAGAAAAACAACGTCAGAAGCGGCAGGAGGCCTGCCAGGATCCAGTGCCAGTACCGCTCCCAGAACCCCGGAACCCGGTATGCTTCCACCACTCCCTTCGGGAATCCCACCGCTACGGTAAAACCTTCGCCCGGGGCGAGCCGGGGCGCTTCGAAGCCATAAATTTCTTCCATACTCTCTATCTCCGTACATCTCTCCGTACTTCCCTCCGGGCCGTAATAGCAGGCGGACTGGATCGCATGGACATCTCCGGGCAGGGACACGAATGCCCTTGATTCATAAATTGGGATCTCCCATGCATTCCCTGTGATGTTCCAGTAGATTTCGTCGAAATCCTCCAGCTGGCCCACGGCATCCGCCGCCCGGTATTGCACAACATACGTCCTCTCCCCCGAGAACGTCTTGTCCGGATCCCCTATCCTGATATTCACCCCTTTCCCCGACCGGGAAACCACAAAGGGACGAGGGTTTCCTTGCCCGTCCGACACGCTTATCTCCGTGATATCCATATCCCTGCCTTCAGAGGACACGGAGCGGATATTCCGGTATATTCCGTGCCGCTCTATTCCTCCGGAGTCATAGCGGATCGTCTCCTGCACCAGAATGGAATTGTCTTTCTGCACCGTAATCAGGGAAGTAAAAGAGCGCACAGATTCCTCGGGAAGAATCTGCGCATGCAAAGAGCCGGACAGCAATCCGGCGATTACAACAAAAGAAACAAGAACAGCCTTCTTCATCTACTTCTTCAGGTCCACCTTGTCTATCTTCAGGATTTTAACTCCCACGTACACCACGAGCGCTATAATCAGAAAATCAATGACGGAATTCACAAAGCTTCCCCACATAACCTTCACCGATCCCACGGATATCATGGCCTTGTCCAAAGCCCCCGCAGCTCCCAAAACAACTCCGAGAAGAGGGTTTACGATATCATCCACCAAAGAAGAAACCATCTTGGATACGGCTCCCCCCAAAATGAACCCGACGGCCAGTCCCACGACCCCCTGGCTCCGGATAAAATCCATAAATCCCTTCATATGCAACCAGTATATCATATTTGAATTTTTCCTCTTCTCTCTGTACTATGGGGAGTGATACGAATTGGTGGGGTCGCATAGTGGCCTAGTGCGCTCGCTTGGAAAGCGGGTAACCCTTCACCGGGTTCGAGGGTTCGAATCCCTCCCCCACCGCCAATTTACAATTTGGTATCGTGGAGACCCGAACTCTCAGAAAGAATTGATTTTGTATAAAATATTCTTTCCGCATAGAAAAATAGCGGTACGAATAAATTCGTACCGCTTTGATATAAAAGTTTATTTATTTTTTGTTACAGCCTCCAACCGCGCTTCTTCCAATTTAAGTTCTGATATTCTTGCGGGTAGGTTGCTCAAAAGCTTTTCTGTTTCTCTTAACTCTTTGCGGACCGCCTTCCACTTTTCAAAGGATTCTAACCACTCATTCAAATCCTTTGCGTCCTTTGAAGAGCGGGTTATTCCGATCAAACTGTTAAGTTCATTGCTGAGGTAGTCATTTAACCCCGACTCCAACCTACTCTTCTTTTGTAACGCCTTCGCCTTCCTTATAGAGGCTAGGTAATTCTTCTTACTGACGGGAGAAACCATCACAATTATAAGATACAACAAAAAAAGGAATAGTGTGGAATACAAGACAATATATTGCATCGATGTATCGTCAAAAACGGTCAGTAGTCTTTCTGCGCAGAGTACGATTGCCATTAAGCATAATATGAACCAATAAAATTCCGCATACGCAGAGACAAAGTACGTCAATCTTCGAACGTTTCCCATTAAAACCTCCTATATTCTTTTGTTAAAGATTAGTAATTATTGTCTTTATAAGTACCATACAATACATATTTTGTCAAATTGAAAAACACTGAGCTGTGTGCCATTTACCTTCTTTTATAGTGTCGTATATGTCGTATTCTACCCCGACCCATGAGCCTAAAATTAGAAGGTAGAACGACCCTCAAGAAACCCTTATACTGATTGTATACTTCGGGCACTTAACCCGAGACGCCCACATCAGAAGAAATATGGAAATGTTAGATATTTTAAACAAGGATGGTTCTCCAACTGGGAAAAGGATTGTGGCACAAAGCCGCACATATCTGGTTTGTAAACAGTGATAATGAAATTCTTGTTCAGAAAAGAGCCGCTCACATTGAAAGTCACCCTGGAGAATACGACATCTCTGCAGCAGGCCATCTTTCTGCAGGAGACTCTCCTACCGAGGGAGCACTACGTGAAATTCAAGAAGAGCTAGGTGTAAAACTAAATGAAGACGATCTTATTAAAATAGGAGAAGTATCTCAGGAAGGGGTTCAGCACAATGGTACTTACATAAACAGAGAATGGAATGATGTATACGTCGTTAGAAAAGATATACCCGTTAATGATTTTGTAATTCAAGAAGACGAACTCGAACTTGTTAAATATGTTCCACTAAAAGAGTTTAAAGAATGGATCACATCTGGTGGAGAAAACTTAGTGATGCATCCAGAAGAATTCAAACTTCTATTTGGTTATTTAGAAGAAAATAAAAAAATTTCTACCGCATGAACTCCCAGAAGGTGTATTGAACTCCGTTGTCCTTTCCCTTCCCCGTCATGCGGGGATTTTTGAACTCGTCGAATTCCGGAAAGAACGTATCCGCCTCCTCATTGCTGTCCACCAGCGTCAGATACAGCTTCTCCGCATGCGGCAAAGCCTCCCGGTAGACCTGCCCTCCCCCGATCACAAAGATCTCTTCCCCGTCCTCTTCTCCGGCAACCCGGAACGCCTCCTCTAAAGACCCGCATACGACGCATCCCGGTATCTCCTCGTCCGTTTCGGACAAGACGATGTTCGTCCGGCCGGGCAGAGGCCTCCCGATGGAGTAATACGTGTTCCGCCCCATGATCACGGGGTGTCCGGTAGTCACCGATTTGAAGTGCTGCAAGTCCCCCGGGAGCTTCCACAGGAGGTCTCCGTCCTTCCCGATGCCCCGATCGCTCCTCTGGATCGCGGCAATCATGCTGATTATGGGTCCTTGCCCCTCCATATACGTATCCAGTATACTGATTCCATGCCTAAAAAGCGAGCAAAAAAACCGGATTGCTCCGCTATTCTGGAACACCACTCCCACTCCGAACACCGCTTCGTGAAGAACCAGCGTGCCCTCCAGGAAATCATCGAAGAGCTCAAAAAGAAAGGCTACAGGATCGTCCTCACCCAGGGCGTCTACGACCTCATCCACGAAGGCCATGCAAAATACCTCGAGGCGGCCAAAGATCAGGGAGATATCCTGGTTGTGGGCGTCGATTCCGACGAACTGACCCGCATCCGCAAGGGGCCGGACCGCCCCGTTGTCCCGGAGCAGGAACGGGTCAACATGCTCATCCATCTCCGCCACGTGGACATCGTAACCCTCCGCACCGCGGACAAGGACATCGGGGACCTCATCCGCCTTATCAGGCCCGACGTCCTCGTGACGTCTTCAAGTACCAGCGATTTTACGGAGAAGATGAAGGAAGACTACAAGGACTTCTGCAGGGATATCGTAACCCTGGAACCCCAGGCCACCACGACCACCACGGCACGGGTCCGCAACCTGACGCTCGAAGGGGCGGAGAAGCTCGCCAGCGAGATCCGCCTGCTCATCCAGAAATTCCTCCGGGACGTCCGCAAGATCTCATGAACCCCGTTGTTATCGCATACGTACCCGCCCTGCACCAGGGGTACCTGAACTTCTTCCGGAACCATCCCGGACGTCTTTATATTCTGGGATCCGAATTCACGCGCCAGGCTCCCCGCCTGGACCGGGACATCCGGGCCCTCGATCCCGAAGAAGCGGCCGAAGCCGTCCGCTCTCTCAAAATCTTTTCGGATGTCAAAGTCCTTTCTCCTGAAAACCTGGATGAAGTGCAGAATGCGGAGACCGTTGTCATGCCGGAAGATGAAGTAAGCCGCGCATTTGCAGAAGCCCACCTGGAAGAAAAAACCGTAGAATACATCCCCGTCTTCCTGCGCTGGGACCGCACCATCTCCACTCAAGAGAATGAAATCTCGCCCGGCCGCATTGTTTCCCGTGGAGAATTCGACCGGGAAATCATGTCTCAGGCAAAAAAAGAATCGGAAAAAAGCCTGGACTGGTGGAGGCAGATAGGAGCCGTTCTCGTAAAAGACGGGAAACCGATTATTACCGATCACAACACTCCCCTTCCTTCCGAGTACAGCCTCAATGCATTCGGAGATCCCCGCAGCAACTTTGATGCGGAGGAGAAAGAATACAAGCATATTGGAAAGTTCATCCATGCCGAAGCCAAGGTCATAGCCGAAGCGGCAAAACAAGGGATTTCAACGAAAGACGCATCTCTTTACGTAACCACCTTCCCCTGCCCCGCTTGCGCCCGATCCATTGCCGTAGCGGGCATCCGGAAGCTCTATTACGAATCCGGTTATTCCGTCCTGGACGCCGAAGACATACTGGAATCCGCAGGAGTTGAGATTATACAGATAAAAGAAGAGACCGAGTGATAACCACTCGGCCTTCTGTTATTCGGATAATAAAATCTTTTTGACTTCTTCATATGGCATTGGGGATGCAGTCGCCGAAGGATGTGCTCAGGGAGCATGAGTGTTGCGAAGCTATTGACTAGAAAACATTATCCCACCCGGGCCAGAATGGGATCCCGGTCGGGATCTTCCCCGTCCGCGGACACCAGATTGGCATGAAGGTGCGATACGCTCGCCCCCGTACATGCCGTATCCCCGAACCGCATGACAAGCGTTCCCCCGGGAATATCATTCTCTTTGGCAAACGCATCCATGAGATTTTTCAGTTCCATCCACGCAGCCTCAGAAACCTCCTCCAGAGTCTCCACGTGCTCCTTATGGATCAACAGGATGTGATACTTCGCACCCTCGTACGGATACATGTTCTCGGTTAAAAGCCAGAATTCCCCTTCTTTCAAAATGGGATTCTTGTGGTACGCGGAAAGATGTTCCGGACAGAAGGGACAGACTCCGTCTTCCTGGATCCGGGAAATGACGCCCTTGTACTTTCCGTCCGGCCTGTGGGAAGTGTTCCCCAGGTTCACAAACTTTTCCATATCAGACGGGCGTCGGGATCCGCATCTTCGGATGGGGATCATAATCGGACAGCGTGAAATGCTCCGGCCGGAACGCAAAGATATCCTTGACGGACGGATCCAGGGTTACCGTGGGAAGGGACTTGGGCTCCCGGGTGAGAATCTCCTTCACGTTTTCATACTGGCTTTCATAGATGTGGATATCGGAAAAGGTGTAAACAACCTCCTTTAAAGAATACCCAATCACCTGCCCGAGCATCATGCCGAACGCGGCGTACTGGACCATGTTAAACGGAACTCCGACGGGGAAATCCGCGCTTCTCTGGAAGTGGTGCACCGCAAGTTCCTTCGTGTCCGGGAAGGCCAGGACATGGATCCATCCGTGGCACGGCGCCACGACCACCTTCCGCGTCAGGCCGGAATGCTGCAGCGTGTACTGCGGTATCCAGGGAGATACGAAATGCGTCCGAAGATACGGGCGCTCCTTGACCTGCTTCACCAGGTTCTCGATCTGGTTGAACGGCTCCCCTTCTTTCGTGGGAAACGTGGCCCAGGCTGCGCCGTAGGATCCGTCTCCCAGATCCCCTTCCGGCAATCCGAATACCTCGCATTTTTCCTTCGTGACCCACCGCTTCCACCAAGAGCACCCGAACTTCTCCAGTTCTTCCTGGGTCCGGGCTCCATTCAAGAAGGCTATGTGTTCCGCCAGCGCTCCCCGGAACAAGGGTCCCGAGAGATCCCGTTCCGTTATGACGGGAAACCCGTTCTCCATTTCATACCGCAGCTGCTGGCCCACCAGCATCCTGGCCTTTTCCCCGTGTATGGGCATGACCTCGGTTCCCTCCTCCATGATCTTCCTCAGGAGGTTTTGGTACTGGGCGTCCGGAGTCCGCTCTTGGGGGGGTTTCATATTCGGCATACCCCTATTATACCCGAAGCCTGCTGTTTGGGAACCGGGTATTCCGTGATACCATGAAAGCAGTTTATATCGAATAAAATAAGGGAACAGGCATGAGAGAAGTGAAGGTTTCTTCCCTGACGGTTCATCTCAATGAAAATCCTGACGACAGAGAAATCCTTCCCGCTCCAGCTTCCATTCTGGATATCCTCGACGAAATCGAGCCCTTCATAAGCCAAACGGCCCTTGAAGAATTGCAATGCATCCTCATGAGATTGGAAGACGGGAAGCTTGCAAAAACCGCACCCGCCCTGGTGGAAAACTGGAACAACAACCACAATTCCACCGGAAAGGGTTTTAGATTCAGAAAAAAAGTGGAAACGAAGCAGGGAACGCTTAAAATTTATTCTACGCTCAGTAAAAGGACTTTCTTCCGGTTCTATCCTTCTTTCAAATCCTAAGCCGCCCCCCCGGCGGCTTTTTATTGCCTTCCCCCCTTCTTTTATGGCATTCTTTAGATATTATGAAAAAATCATATTTTTTCCTTATAGCATTGCTCGTCGTGTTAGCCGTCGTTTTCACCTATCTTCCCCAGGAAGAGAAAGGTCCTGAAGAAGGCATTTCCGTGGCCGCCACGGTATTTCCCCTTGCGGACATAGCCCAGAACGTCGCGGGAGAGGAGATTTCCGTCTTCACGCTCGTCGCCCCGGGCTCGAGTCCCCATACGTTCGAACCAAGACCCTCGGATGTCCAGAAACTTCAACAATCAAACCTCCTTATTTCCGTGGGCCTGGATCTCGACGACTGGGCTGTTGAACTGGCGAGAGGCGTCCCCGGAATCTCCATACTGACTCCGCATGCAGGAATTCATATCCTGGAAGGAGAGCATCATCACGGGGAAGAACATGAAGAAGGAGATCCCCACTACTGGCTCTCCCCCGAAAACGCCAAAATCATCGCTGCAAACATAGCGGAATCCCTGGCTTCCCTGGATCCGGAAAACGCGGAGACATACCGCGGAAACGCCGAAGCATACCAGGAGGAATTGGATTCCATGTATCAGGAAACCCGAAGCATGCTCTCTTCTCTTCCGACGAAATCCCTCGTAGTATTCCATGACTCCTGGAGGTATTTTGCCGAGGCCTACGACCTCCAGATCGGGGGCGTCTTCGAGTCCTCTCCCGGAAAGGAGCCTTCTCCCCAGTATCTCCAAGACCTGTATGATACGGCGCAAGAGCTCGGAGCCGGAACCATCTTCATCGAGCCTCAGCTTTCTTCCTCTGCCATAGAATCTTTCGCCCAGGATCTTAACCTCGAGGTTTCCGTCCTAGACCCCCTGGGGGGCGTAGAAGGCCGAAACTCCTACCTCGAGCTCATCCGCTATAATGCAGAGGAAATATTCCATGCCTTCGGAGAATAACGCAATCGTTTCCGTCCAGAACCTTTCCGTTAGGCGCAACGGACGGGAGATTATTTCCAATATCCACGCAGACATCGCCGCAGGGGAAATTGCGGCCGTTATCGGCCCCAACGGAGCCGGCAAAAGCACGCTTATCCAGGCCATTCTGGGTCTCCTCCCCTATTCCGGAACTGTAAGGATTCTGGGACGGAATCCCCGGGAATCCTTGAGAGATATTGGATACGTGCCCCAGAGGTTTTCTTTCGACAACAAAAACTTCCCGCTCACCGTGCTGGAGTTCCTGAGGCTTTCCGCGCACCCGGGAGCCGACATTCCGCTTGCCCTTCGGGAAGTCGAAATGGAGCATAACCAGCACCGGAAGCTCGGAGAGCTTTCCGGGGGCCAGCTCCAGCGCGTCCTGATCGCCCAAGCCATCGTGAACCAGCCCAAGCTTCTTGTCCTGGACGAGCCCACCTCGGGAATCGATCTCGAGGGAGAAAAGGACTTCTACGAGATCATCCGCCACCAGAACCAGGATCACGGCGTCACCGTCCTCATGGTCTCCCATGAGGTCAACATGGTTTACGCCTATGCCACCCAGGTCATCTGCCTCAATAAGAACCTGTTCTGCTTCGGAAGACCCAAAGACGCCATTACGAAAGAAGTTCTCGAGAAGCTCTACGGAAGCGACGTCTCCATGACCGAACATCACCATCACCATGCTTGAAATGCTCCAATATCCCTTCATGCAGAGGGCCGTCATCGCGGGGATCATCCTGGCGGGAATCCTCGCAATCCTGGGGGTCTTCGTTCTCATACGCAGGATGGCATTCTTCTCGGACGGCATAGCCCACGCCTCCCTGGCCGGCATTGCCGTCGGGATCATACTTTCCTGGTATCCCCTTGCCACGGCGCTTGCCTTGAGCGCCGTATTCGCTCTGATCATCTACTTCCTGGAAAAGAAGTTCGAGCTTGCCTCGGACATGGCCATCGGGATCCTCTTCACTTCCGGCATGGCTCTGGGCGTCCTTCTCATATCTCTCCAGCCCGGATACCAGCCGGAACTCCTCTCTTTCCTTTTTGGAAACATCCTTGCCATTTCCACCGCAGAGGTCTGGATCATTGCGGTCCTTTCTGCACTTATCCTGATTTTCACGCTCCGGTACCTGAGACAGCTGACCCTCCTCTCCCTCGATGAAAGCCTGGCTTACGTATCGGGTATCAAGACAAGCATTCTCCAGCCCCTCTTCTACGTATTTCTGGCCCTCACCGTGGTACTGGGCATCAAAATCCTGGGCGTAATCCTCGTGAGCGCTCTGCTCATCATTCCCGCGGCTACCTCCCGGATCTTGGCCTCTTCCTTCAAGCATTTCCTGATCCTTTCCGTATGTTTTGCGGAAATCGTAGTCCTCGGAGGGATTTTCCTCTCCTTCCTCTTTGATTTGCCCACGGGACCCGTTATCGTCTTAACCGGAACGGCAATCTTCATCTTCAGTCTCGGATGGAAGGCTCTCTCATCCAAATAGGCTTGACAGAAAACAAGATTAAGTGTTTTACTAATTTTAGTTAGATTTGTTTAACAATTTAGAGGTCTTGGATGAAAAAGAATATAGCCGTCTTGGGAGCTGGTGGTTTTCTGGGCGGACATGTTGTTACGGAACTCGTAAAAAAAGGTTTTGGGGTCTGGGGAAGCGTCAGAACCCAGGAGGCTGAGGAAAAAGTCTCCAAGCTGGGAGCTCATCCCGTCCGTATCGATGTTACAAAAAACATTGCGGAAACATTCGGTTCGCTGGTGTTTGACGACTTGGTTTACACCGTTGGGCACTGTCCTCCCGCGGGATTTTCAAAAGCAATAAACCAACCTCTTTCTGAAATACCCATGGGTATGTATGAAAGAGAAATAAAGGCTCACCAGATAGGAGTCTTGAATGTTTTTCAAGGTTTTTTGCCACGCCTGCAGTTCGGAGGATCTATGGTTTTTATATCCTCAGCCATCACACGATTCAAGTATGATTGGCCTGAGTTTCTACAGGCGCATTATTATGCAAGCGTCATATCCGCTGGGGATTGGCTTCTTGCCGGAATGCGCATGGATCCTCTGGTAAGAGAAAAGCAGATCAGGATTCATCGCATTGCTCCCGCCGCGATAGATTCTCCGTTCCATATCGGATCGAAGAGTCCCGATCTGGTCCCCGTAGAAATCGTGGTTCAGGAAATCCTCCTGGCCATGGATTCAACAGACTATGTAGACAAAGAAATTTTAAAAGCCCCCGCATCATGAGGGGCTTTTTTTCTTTTAGAATAACTTTATATCTCCCGCAGGACGCGTTCCTCGTCGAAGCGGATCTTCGGCATGGATGCGGTCTTGTCCTCGGAAGACCGGTATCCCACGGCGCACAGGGCCCGGGAAGCGTATCCCTCTTCCCGTATACCCAAAAGCTCATCCATCTTTTCCGGAACGAATCCCTCCATGGGGCACGCATCAATGTCATTTTCAGCCGCCGCGGACAATAAAAATCCCAATGCGATATACGTCTGCCGGGCGGACCAGTCGTCCAATTTCTCTTTGCTTGCCTGGCCGACAAAGTCATCCATCATCTTCTTGTAGCCCTTCACGTCTTCATCGGCGAGACCCCTCTTTTTTTTGACGTCCTCCACGTACTCCGCCACATGCTCGTGCGACAGACCCACCTTGGAGGCCAAAACGAAGAGATGCGAAGCATCCGTAATCTGGGGCTGCTGCGCGGCTTCCTCTCTTACCTTCTTCCGGACCTCCGGATCCCTAACGAGATAAAACTTCCAGGGCTGCAATCCGAATGAAGACGGAGCCAGCCTCAAGGCTTCCTTCAAGAGGTTCACCTGTTCCTCCGTGAGTTTTCGGGAGGTATCGAACTTTTTTGTGGCATAGCGCCACTTGAGTTTTTTAATATATGTATTCATTACCACTATGATAAACGAAGCACAGACGTAAAGTCAACTTGACATCTCTTATTCCTCCAAGCCTCGCAAGGCGCGGATCCTGTCCTCCACCGGAGGATGGGTCATAAAGAGCTTGTGGAGCGCCTGCCCCCCCTCCTTCTTGAAAGGATCATTGAACCAGAGATGTGCCGTCGTGTTCTTGGCCACTTTCAGTTTTGCGGGATCCCGGGATATCTTCTCCAGGGCCCTGGCCAGGCCTTCCGGATACCGGGTCAGGAGCGCTCCCGAGGCATCCGCCAAAAACTCCCTTTTCCGCGATATGGCAAGCTGGATCAAAGCCGCCGAGATGGGAGCCAGGATGGACAACCCGATCCCGATAAGCGTCAGAACGGCTCCCGCCTGCCCCCCTTCCCGGTCCCGTCCCCCGAAGCTCCTGAATATCATGGACCGGAGAAACATGTCGGACAACAGGGATATGAACCCTACGAGTATCACGGCCACCGTCGAGACCAGCATATCCCGATTCCCTATGTGAGACAGTTCGTGCGCCAAAACCCCCTCTATCTCGCTCTTGTCCAAGCGCTCCAGAAGCCCGGTTGTCACCGCTATCACCCCGTGTTCAGGATTCCGCCCCGTCGCAAATGCATTCGGAGCATCCTCGTAGACCAAGTACAGCCGGGGCATGGGAAGCCCCGCCGTAATGGAGAGATTCTCCAGCATCCGGTACAGCCTCGGTTCGTCCTCTCGGGATACCGGTACGGCTTTCGCCATTTTCAGAACAATCGTGTCGGAATACCAGTAGCTTACGAAGCTCATCACCATCGAGAAGATAACCGCGATGAACAGGATGCCCGGATTCTGGTAGTAATAGGAAAAGAACCACCCCAGGCCTATTACCGCGGCAAAAAACAGGACGAACAAGACATACGTCTTCCGTATATTCCTGTCTTTATGCGTATAGATGGTCGTCATCCCTTAAAACGTGACTTTCACCGGCTCTTTCGCTTCGCTCCCAGCTTCTAATTCAAAGTATTCCCGCTTCTCGAACTTGAAGATCCCGGCCAGAACATTCCACGGGAAGGATTCTATCTTCGTATTGAGATCCCGGACATTGCCGTTATAGAACCGGCGGGCCGCCTGGATCTTGTTCTCCGTATCCGAGAGCTCTTCCTGCAGCTTTACAAAGCTCTCCACCGCCCGCAACTGCGGATAGGCTTCCGCCACCGCGAAGATGCTCTTCAAAGCGGAAGACAGCTCCCCCTCGGCCTTCTCCTTCTCTTTCACGGTGCCCGCACCCAGCGCCTCGGCCCTCGCCTTCGTCACTTTCTCGAAGGCCTCCGACTCGTGCTTGGCATAGCCCTTTACCGTCTCGACGAGATTCGGGATCAAGTCATACCGACGCTTCAGCTGCACGTCGATGTCCGCCCATGCCTCTTTGGTGCGGTTTATAAGCCGCACGAAGCTGTTGTATGCGAAAATCAGCCACAACACGATGACTCCCGCGACAATAGCTATGATGGTTCCCACTGTCATATTCGTATGTATATGTATTTTAATATTTGCGACCTACACGCCTATTATACACTAAAAGCAGAACCGCCGCCCGGAGGGTGGCGGTTCCCCTGTTTCAAGAGGGATTAATATCCTCCCATGCCGGGCATGCCTCCCGGCATACCGCCTCCCTCGTCTTTCTTTTCCGGAATATCCGTGACGGCAGCTCCTACCGTAAGATAGGTGGATGCCACCGAGATCGCGTTCAAGAAGGCTGTTTTGGTGACCTTCAAAGGATCCACGATCCCCGCTTCCTTCAAATCCACGATGGCATTTGTGGATGCGTTGAATCCCATCCACAGATCTCCCTTCTTCTTGGACTTCAAATCGCTCATGACGCTCTTCGGGCTCTCTCCGCTGTTTTCCACGATAGCCGTCAAGGGAGCCTCAAGGGTTTTCATGAGAATGCCGTGGGCCGCCGCAGCCACCGGATTTTCAGGCTTCTTACCCGAAACCTCCTCGATGACGTTCCAGAGAGCCATGCCGCCTCCCGGAATGATGCCTTCCTCCATGGCTGCGCGCGTTGCCGCGACCGCATCGTCCACGCGCTGCTTCAATTCCTTCTGAGCAGACTCCGTAGGAGCTCCCACCCGCAGGACAGCCACGCCTCCCGAGAGCTTTCCGAGGCGCTCCTGGAGCTTTTCCTTGTCGTATTCGGAATCGGTCTTCCCGATCTGGGCTTTGATCTGGGCTACGCGATCCTCGATTTCTTTCTTCTCTCCCTTTCCGCCGACGATCATCGTGTCGTCCTTCGTCATAATGACTTTCTGGGCGTGTCCCAGATCGGCCAGTTCCACGGCATCCAGCTTCTTGCCGAGGTCTCCCGTAATGAAGGTTGCTCCCGTCACGGTGGCGATGTCCTGCAGCATCTCTTTCTTCCGGTCTCCGAATCCAGGAGCCTTCGTGGCGATCACGTTGAAAATACCCCGCAGCTTGTTCAAGACCAGCGTGGCCAGAGCCTCGCCCTCAATGTCTTCCGCCACGATCACAAGCTCCTTCTTGCCGCTCTGCATGACCTTCTCCAGAAACGGCAGCATTTCGTTCACGGACGAGATCTTCTTGTCCGTTACCAGGATATAAGGATCGTCCAGAGAGGCTTCCATCTTCTCCTGGTCTGTAACCATGTACTGGGAAACATACCCCTTCTCGAACTGCATGCCCTCGACCATCTCGTACGAATTGCCGATGGTGTTCGAGTCCTCCACGGTCACGACTCCTTCTTTTCCGATCTTCTCCATGACTTCCGCGATCAGCCCCCCGATCTCCTTGTCTTTGGCGGACAGGGTCGCCACTTCGCGGATCTTCTTGGTGTCATTGATCTCCTCGCGCTGCTTCTCGAGAAGCCCGATCACCTCCTTGCCCTGCGACTGGAGCTCTTCGGAAAGCTGGATCACGTTGAATCCCTTCTCGCGGATGATCTTTTCCCCTTCTTCGATCAGGGTGTGGGCCAGAACCACGGATGTCGTGGTTCCGTCTCCGACGTTATCATTCGTCTTGTCCGCCGCCTGCTTGATGAAATCGGCTCCGAGATTCTCAAATTTCCCCTCGAGCTCAATCTCCTTCGCGACCGTGACGCCGTCGAACGTCACCTGCGGGGCGCCGTACCCCTTCTCCACGACGGCAGCCCGCCCCTTCGGGCCGAGCGTCATCTTTACGGCTTCCGCCAGGATGTCGATGCCCTTCTTCAGGGCAACGCGCGCATCCTCGTTGAATTTTATGTCTTTTGCCATATTGTTTATTCTACTACGGCAAGAATCTCGTCCTCGTCTACGAGGAAGAACGTCTTGTCGTTTTCTTCAAATTTCTTGTCATCCCCCCACGGCTTGGAGAAGATGACCTGTTCTCCGACCTTAACGGATACGGGAATCCGGTTCCCGTCCTTTTGCATTTTTCCGGGTCCCACGGCTACCACCGTTCCCCGGCTCTGCTCTTTTTTTTCCATACTGTCGGGGAGCACGATACCCGACTTCGTCGTCTTCTCTTCCTCCTCGTTGCGGAGCTCGATCAGGACGCGATTAGAAAGTGGTTTGATATTCATGTTTTTTTCTTGTTAGCACTCCCGACCTTTTTGTGCTAATTCCGGATTTCAGTATATCGGGAGCGCCCGCGTTGTCAATACCGGAATTCGCTCCTACAATTATATATATGGCATCCTGGATCGATTCCTACAAGAAAACCAGCGTTGTCCGCACAGCGTACGACTTTGCGGAACAGGCGCACGAAGGGGTCTTGCGCGAAAGCGGGGACCCTTATTTTTCGCACAGTTCGGCCGTAGCCCAGACCGTGCACAACTGGAATTTAGACGAATCCAGCGTCGCGGCCGCCCTCCTGCACGACGTCCTGGAAGACACGGATTACACCAGTAAGGACCTCGAAAAAAAGTTCGGGGACGAGATCGCAACGCTCGTGGAAGGCCTCACCAAGCTCAAGACTTTCCAGTACGGAGAGAATCCCAATATAGAAAACCTCCGGAAGCTTTTCATTTCCTTTGCCAAGGATCTCCGGGTCATCATCATCAAGCTTGCGGACCGCTACCATAACATGGAGACCCTCTCCCACAAGAAGCCCGAGAAGCAGAAGAAGATAGCCTGGGAGACCATGGAGATATACGCCCCCATCGCATACCGCCTCGGCATGCAGAAGATAAGCGGAGAACTCGAAGACCTGGCCTTCCCCTACCTGTATCCGGAAGAGCATGCCTGGCTTACCAAGACTGTGAAAGACCGCTACGAAAAACGCGCGTCCTATGCGAAAAAAATGAAGCCTGAACTGGAAAAAATCGTACAGGAAGCCAAAGTAAAAGCCAAGACTGTTGATTCCCGCGCCAAGAGAAGGTACAGCCTGTATCGGAAGCTCCGCATTTCCGACATGGATATAGAAAAAATATACGATCTCGTAGCCCTGCGGATCATCGTGAAGACCGTAGAGGACTGCTACGCAGCCCTGGGAGCCATCCACAAGCACTGGCCTCCCCTGCCCGGGCGCATCAAGGACTATATCGCGACCCCCAAGCCCAACGGATACCGGAGCCTCCATACGGTCGTCTCCGGCCCCGGGGAGAAAATCATCGAGATTCAGATACGCACGGAAGAAATGCATGAGGAGGCCGAGTTCGGCATCGCAGCCCACTGGGCCTACGAACAAATGAAAAGAAATACCAAGAAGAAGAAGGCCTGGGAAGGCGTGCGGAACAAGCGTGACCTTGTCTGGGTCCGGCAGCTGCAAAAATGGCAAAAGAACATATCCCGCCGGGACGGCTTCCTGGAATCCCTCAAGACCGAATTCTTCAAAGAACGCATTTTTGTCTTCACTCCCGCAGGAGACGTGCTCGACCTGCCCGCAGGCGCCACGCCCATCGATTTCGCATATCACATACACAGCGAGGTCGGAGACCAATGCACGGGAGCCAAGGTAAACCAGAAGATCGTGCCCCTGGACTACGAGCTCAAATCCGGAGATGTCGTGGAAATACTCACCCAGAAAGGAAAGAAGACCTCGGAGGACCGCCTGAAACTGGCGATATCCTCCCTGGCCCGCAAGCATATCCGCTCAGCACTCAGAAAGAAAAACCTTTCTCTCAGAAAATCCGTTCCGACTCCCACGCATATCGAATTCAAGATCATAGCCACCGACCGCACCGGATACCTCAAGGAGGCTACTAGCGTATTCTCGGATCTCAAGGTCAACATCACCCAGGTCAATACGGTTTCCGAGCCTCACAGCGAGTTTTCCTACCTTTCCATCCGCTGCGGATCCCTCCCCCCCAAAAAGCTGGACCGCATCCTCCTGAGGCTCAAAAAAATCCCCGGAACCCGGGAAGTCAATTACAAGCATATTCCGGTAAACTAATCCTCCCCGGCCATCCGGTCCAATATCCCGTCCAGCTCTTCCTGGGAATAGAAATGGAAAAGGATTTTTCCCCTCCCCCCGGATTTCTGTATCTTCGCCGTAGCGCCGAATTTCTCCTCCAATCTCTTTTCCCAGTACCGGATCTCCGGGTTTTCCTGCTTTGCCTCCTTCACGTTTTCCTGGATAGAACGGACGGTGCGGGCTCTTCCGGAAATAATAGATTCGAAGGCCTCCCTTTGTTTTTGAGGATTTGAAATGGACAGCAGCGTCCGCGCCTGGGATTCATTCATCCTCCCGAGAGAGAGAGCGGCCTGCATCTCCGGAGGCAGGTTCAAAAGACGCATGGTATTCGCCACCGCTTCCCGGCTTTTTCCCACCCGGTCCGCAACCTCGCGCTGCGTAAGGCCGAACTCGTCCTGGAGCCTCGCATACGCCTTGGCGGATTCTATGGGGTTCAGGTCGCTCCTCTGCAAGTTCTCGATCAAGGCCAGTTCCAGCTTCCGCTTGGCTGTCTCCGATCCCCGGATGATCACCGGAACGCGCTCCAGGCCCGCGCGCTTCGCGGCCTTGAGCCTCCGCTCCCCCGCAATCAGCTGGTATTCGATCTCCGTCCCCCGCTCCGTGTCCTTCGTAATCTTCACGGCGACGAGAGGCTGCAGAACTCCGAACTCCCGAATGGACCGCGCGAGCTCTTCCAAGCCTTCTTCTTTGAATTCGTTCCGCGGCTGGTACGGATTGGGACTTATCTTATTCACTTCTATTTGAAATACCGACTCCCCCGGCTTTTTCTCTTCCATCTTTTCAACTTCCTTCCGGGGGGGAGTATCAAAAGAAGGAGAAGGTTTCTCCTCATGCCTCTTCTCTTCCCTTGAACCCTTGGGGGGTATGAGAGAATGCAATCCTTGTCCCAGTGCCATATGCATCCATTATATATCTTTATCCTTCTATAAAAAAACCCCTCCGCCCGTATATGCGGGCGGAGAAGGCAAGAAGGGAGAAAGAAAGCTCCAAGAATCCGGGAATGAACCAAAAAAGCTCCATTTCAATTTCGAGGAATTATGATGTGAGAATATAATGAGCTACTCGAAACGACGGAGCGAAAGATCATCCAGAAATTTCTAAAGAACTACTCTTTCACCCTCATAAACGTACGTACGTGGCTCGCTGTCATATCCCGCATACCGCTTAATCAACGTCGTACCGGCCGTGTACTTCGCTAACCAGCCACCATGCTGCACATAACATGAACCATGAGTAATAATATTCCCCCAACAGAGAGAGTCAAGTCTGGCGGTCCTGGGGATAATCCAGATTTCCCATCTCTTCCTCCTCCTCGTCGTGGATGATGATCATCAAAGGGCCCGGATCCTCCTCGATTTCAGGCTCCCGGACCTCTTCCGGTTCGGGCTCCGGTTCAGGAACCCTCTCCGGTTCACGCTGCCGTACCGGACCCTCTTCCCTTTTTTCCGGAGCCCTGAATTCCGGCATGGAGTGCAGTACGGGACTCTCTTCCTTCTCTTCCGGCTCTGGAGGCTCCTCCCCCAGAATTTCCCTAGCCAGGCGCTCGTACGCAACGGCTCCCGGACTCTGCGGAGCATGGAACATGATGGGCTTCTTGAAGCTCGGAGCCTCCGCCAGGCTCACGGACCGGGGTATCTCGATGTCGAAAACCTTGTACGGGAACCGGTGGCGGATCTCCTTGGCCACCTCCCTGCTCAGGCGCTCCCGCTTGTCGTACATGGTAAGCAGGGCCCCCAGGACATGAAGCGGATGATCCAGGTGCTCCTCGATTAGATTAATAGTCTCCAATAGCTGGCTCAGGCCTTCCAGGCTGTAGTATTCGCACTGGACGGGTATGATCACCTCGTCCGCGGCCATAAGCCCGTTAATGGTAAGCAGGTTCACGCTGGGACCGAGATCAATGAGGATAAAGTCATATCCGCTCTGTAATCCCCCCAGAACGTTCTTCAGCTGCACTTCCCGGTCTTCCACGTCTATCAGCTCGATCAGGGATCCGGAGAGATCCGGGGACGCGGGCAAGATATCCAGATTCGCAAGCTGGGTTTTCCGTATGACGCGCGAAGCCTCCTCCCTTCCGATGAGGGCATCATACACCGTCTTCCCGTGCAGGTTCAGGACCCCGAGGCCCGTCGTGGCGTTGTACTGGGGATCCAGGTCTACGATCAGAACCTTCTTTCCCAGATACGAAAGATACGAGCCCAACGAAGTACAGGTAGTCGTTTTCCCGACCCCTCCTTTCTGGTTAAAAATCGCGATGACGCGAGACATATAGTTAGATTATATCATTACTTTCCGGCGATTTACTACCACTTTTTTTTATGGCAATATCATACATGCGCCTGGGTGGCGGAATTGGTATACGCGCACGACTCAAAATCGTGTGGGCATGTCCCGTGAGGGTTCAAGTCCCTCCCCAGGCACAGCTGAGAAATAAAAAAGAGTCTTGCTTCAGAGACTCTTTTTAATTGATGTCTAAGGTTGATACATAATTTTTCATAACTATCCACCACCTCTATGCAAGCTCCTATATTTCATCTTTATGATTTAATAATGCTTCTGCCGGAGAAATACCGTTAAGGACATTGTGTGGAAAGTAATTCCAAGCGTCGGTTACCAATTCAAGTACATTTTCAAGCTCAGCGGCATCACCGCCGCGATCAAACATCCCCACGACTTTCATCAAATCGTCATTATCCTCCTCGTGATAAATAACATCTCGAACATGATCTAAAGTAAAATCGCTCTCAGTTTCTTTAAGCATATCTACGAGCTCCTGCTCTATCTCCCTCCGCCGTTTTAAAATTTGTTCTAAATTTTCCATAATTTTAGACTGTTTTGATTACCCGCCTGAGGATTTTTTTCATAGCTTTACTTTTCGCTCTCAACTCGAGCTTTTAATAAAAAAATAGTTTCGGACTTCAACTTTGCCCGGCCCCAATCTTTTTGCGACTCGGTTAAAAAGTCTCCCAAACCGTCTAAAATGTGTCTATTGTCCAACTTTTCTAATTGCTCGACCGTCAATTGTAAAACTTCTTTCAATGTCTTACCGGAGCGTTTCTCGACAATCTCCTTATTAATCGGCCAGTGGTTCTCTAAGAAAAACCAGATATCATAAACGTCGCGACTGGTTTTACCGATCCGCTCATGCATAGCCATTAATTTATGCGCAAACATATCCTCCTGAACCATAACTAACATTGAAATCCCCAAGAAAGTTTTTAAATCATATTTCGAACCAAATTGCCTACGGTTGACTTCGACTTTAATTTTTTGGGCACCAGGAATATATGAAAGAATATTCAATAAGTTGAATTTCTTAATTCTAGATTCGACAACTGTCCCATATTTGGCAATAATTTTTTGAATATTCTCAAACACTTCTTTTTCCTTTTCCTCATTCAATAAATCAAAATCCAAATCAACGGAATCCCGAGTCAAACCATAAAACAACAAAGCGGCCGTTCCTCCTTTAAACCCCAAATAGGGGGCGATGGAAACATCGGAGTAAATGTCTTTCAAAATCCGTAACAAAATATTCTTGTGTTTTAAATAATCTAATTTCATTTATTTTCCGGTTTAATGATCGTTTTTATAGTAATCAAAATATTGTTTAACTTTCTTTTCCATCCGCTTATTGTTGTAAATCGGCAAAATCTTGAACACCTTGTTCCAATCCAAAGGATTTAAATTATCAAAGTGGTAGTCCTTGCTTTTATAGATTTTGTCCAAAAATGCACGCTCTTTCGTGGCTGTATCGATTCCGTCCTTATGTTCAATGCCGGCTGTATTGCTCAAAACATAATCTTTCATCTGTATAAACGAAATCTTTTGATCTCCAGCTTTTATATCCCTGGTCACATACGAAGCGACAAAAATATTGTTGTAGAATTGAAAATTAATTCCAACTCTAGTTAAAATTGTCTCGAAGCTTATGTAAGAAGGGGTATAAATGCGAGTTGCCAATTCAAAGCGATTATAATTTTTATCTTTGGCATACAAACCTCGATACGGACGAACTAACTTTCCAGCCTTAACATATTTCTTTAATCGATCGGTAACTACAGAATTGTCATTTTCATTCCACAACAAAGCCGCGTCTTTTGTGGAAAAGATGGTTTTGGAAGATCTTAATAAGACTTCTAAATATTCACCTTTTTGCGGTACTTTATCCATATATTTACTGGAAAGGGCTTTTAAATCCCTTTCCAGTCATTATATAGCATAATAGACAACGCGACAAGGCTTTCTAAGTCTACTTATACTTCGCCAGCGGACACCTCTTGTGATCATGCTTTCTGGCCGGACAATACTGCCTCCCGTACTCAATCAAATAATATGTAAGCGGAAACCATTCTTTCCGCGGATACAGCTCCATAAGATCCTCCTCTACCGCTTCCGGTGTTTTCCCTCGGCTCAACCCCAATCTCTTTGCCAGGCGGAACACATGCGTATCCACGGCTATCCCCTCCACGATGCCGTACGCATTCCCCAGCACCACGTTCGCTGTTTTCCTCCCCACGCCGGGAATCTTTACCATCTCTTCCATGCTCTTCGGAATCCTTCCGTTGTGATGCTTCTTCAGGTATTTTGCGGCCGCCAGGATATTCCGGGTCTTGGCCTTGTAAAACCCTGTGGCATGGATGTCTTTCTCAAACTCCCGGGGATTGGCGTGTATGTAATCCTCCAGGCTCGTATATTTCCGGAAGAGCTTCCTCGTGACCTCATTCACCTTCTTGTCCGTGCACTGCGCGGACAAAATCACGGCCACTAGAAGCTCCCAGTTCGTGCGGTATTTCAAAACCATATCCGCATCCGGGACGAGCTTCTTCAATTGACGCAGGATGGAATACGCGCGCTTTTTTTCTTCTTCCGTCTTCATACGCCCCGCAGCGCTTCCATGGGACTCTTTTTAGCCGCTGCGCGTGCCGGGAAGATACCAAACACGATTCCCGTCCCTGAGGCCACTACCAATCCCAGAACCATGCCTTCCCAAGAGAACAGGAAGGGAAACTCTATGCCCGTCACGATGGACGCCACCTGCGTGATCAGAAACGTGAGAATAAGGCCCAAGAGAACCCCCACGGCCCCGCCTCCCCCCGTCAGGAAGATGGATTCCATGAGAAACTGGGAAAGAATATTCCCGTTCGTAGCTCCCAGGGCCTTCCTGAGTCCTATCTCCCTCGTCCGCTCCGTCACGGACACGAACATGATGTTCATGACGCCGATCCCCCCGACAACCAAAGATATCGCCGCCACGAAGGCCAGAAACACCGTCACGGCCCCCAGGACCCCGTTTACGGTATCGATGATGTCCTCCTGCGTGCTGATAATGAAATCATCATCCTCCCCCGCTTCGATATCATGCGTATCCCTCAGAGTCCGCTTGATATCCGTGACCATCCGGGGCACGTGCTCGGCCGCATCCGCCTCGACGGCTATCTCGTGGAAATGCCGGATTCCCAGAATGTATTCCTGCATGGTGGTATAAGGAATTACGGCAAGATCGTCTATCCCCCACAGGGAAGAATTTGCGGACTCAAAAACCCCGATGACTTTCAACCTCTTGTCCTTTATCCGGATACTCTCCCCCACCGGATCCGCATCCGGACGGCCGAAAAGCTCTTCCACGATATTCTTCCCCAAAACCACCACAGCCGCTTTCTCATCCACTTCGCTGTCGGTGAAGATGCGCCCGCGGGACACGGAAAGATTGTATGTCTCGAAAACTTCCGAACCGCTTCCTATGGCGGATATCGTCTGGGTCTCAGACCGGTACGAGGCGCTCAGGGATCCGTTCACGGACGGCGTGACATGCACTGCATCCGGGACATTATGCTTTCTCCGCAAGGCTTCCACGTCATCCCGGGTCAGCGATTTGGATAATATGGCGGCTCCCTGACCCCCAAAGCTCAACAGCCCTTCGGACGGATTGCCCGGATTTATGAACACGTTCTCGGGAGAGAAGGACTGTACCTCCTGCACTACCAGAAGCTCGGCGCTGTCCCCCACGGACATGACGATCATGATGGACATAATCCCGATCACCACGCCCAATACCGTGAGGGCAGAGCGCCCCTTGTGCGTCGTAAGGGCCCGTACCGCGTTCCGTATGATATCTAGAAATTTCATATGCTATTCGTACCGCAGAGCTTCCACCGGACTCCTTTTTGCGGCCTTCCGTGCCGGAAAAATCCCGAATACAAGCCCGATACCCGCAGAAACCGAAAGTCCCAATAACAATCCGCTCCAAGAAAAAACATACTGGAACTCAAGCCCCGCGAATTCCCGGGCCACATACGAGACGAGATAGGTGAGGCCCGTGCCTAATAAAATCCCCGCTACTCCCCCGATAAGCGTAAGGTACAAGGCCTCCAGCAAAAACTGCAGGAGAACCATCCGGTTCGTAGCGCCCAAGGCCTTCCTGAGGCCTATCTCCCTCGTCCGCTCCGTCACGGATACCAGCATGATGTTCATAATCCCCACGCCTCCGACAACCAGGGAAATAGCGGCTACGGAAGACAGGAGTACGGTCAGAATCGAAGTAATATTCCTGATCTGGTCGGCCAACCCTTCCTGCGTCTGGATCCAGAAATCATCCTTTTCCGGATCATCGATATTATGGTTATCCCGCAGGGTCCTTTCGATATCTTCAATGACGTTCGGCACGGTTTCCAGAGAAGAGGCTTCCACCACGATGCGGTTGAAGTGGCGCACTCCCAAGATGCTCTCCTGCACGGAAGAATACGGCGCCAGAATGGCTCCATTGAAATCCACAAAAGACCCCTGGCCCTGAGGAGCCAGGGTGCCTATAATCCTGAGCTTCCGGTTTTTGAACCGCACCTTCTCCCCGATCGGATTCTGCACGCCGAACAGCTCCTCCCGCACCCGGTCCCCCAAGACGGCCACGTCCGCGCGCTCCTCGACGTCCAGATCGTCAAAATACCTTCCCTCGGCAACCTCCAAATCAAAATTTTCCCGGGACTTGTCCGTACTCCCTATGAGCATCGCGTCATAAGCCTCGGAGCCGTACGTAGCCGTAGCAAGCCCGAATACATAGGGAATTACCGTCACCGCATCCGGCACATTCGCCTTTCTTTCCAGATCTTCCAAGTCCTCCCTCTTCAGCGAATCGTTCAGAAGCGTCCCGGCCGCTCCCGTGGGACCCTTCGGCTCCCTTCCCGGAAGCACGAAAATATTCGTGGGGCCGAACCTCTGGATCTGCCCCACTACGAGGTTTTCCGCGCTCTCCCCTACGGATATGACGGTCATGACGGACGTAATGCCGATCACAATCCCCAAAATCGTCGTGACCGACCGGCTCTTGTGCACCGAGATTCCCAACCGAGCCATCCTGAAAAGATCCCTTATCCGCATATCGTTATTTGGAAAAACCTTCCTGGGAAACCTTCCGGCGGTGCCCTACCGCCTCATCCCGGTCTATCTTGCCGTCTATGATGTGGATCGTGCGCTTTCCGGCTTCCGCAACATAAGATTCGTGCGTAACCACCACGACGGTCCTCCCGCGGTCATTTAAATCCTGTAAAAACTCCAAAATGATGCCTCCGGACTTGGAATCCAGGTTTCCCGTAGGCTCGTCTGCGAAAATAATGGCGGGATCGTTCACCAGGGCCCGAGCAATCGCCACTCTCTGCTTCTGCCCCCCGGACAGCCTCATGGCTTCGTAATCGGCCCGCTCCTCGAGTCCCACGAGCCTCACCATTTCCAAAGCTTTCTCGTTGCGTTCCTTTATGGACGCCCCCCGGTACATGAGAGGCAGGGCCACGTTGTCCAGCACGGACAGGCGCGGCAGTAGATTGAAAGCCTGGAAGACGAACCCTATCTTCCGGTTCCTGATATGGGCCAGCTCGTCGTCCTCATACGTCTGCACCTCCCTTCCTTCAAAAAAATACTTACCTCCCGTGGGGCGGTCCAGGCATCCCAGAATCTGCATGAGAGTGGACTTCCCGGATCCCGAAGGGCCTACGATCGTGACAAACTCCCCCTCCCGTATCACGAGGTCCACTTTGTCCACGGCGCGCGTAACCACGTCTGCCGTAGAATACACCTTTTCCAGTTTTTCCGTGCGGATGAGGTCCATGCAACTACTCTGCGACCACCCGATCGCCTTGCTGGAGCCCCGAGATAATCTCCGTCCTTCCGTCTGATCCGCGGAGCCCCGTTTCGATGTCCCTCTCAAGGGTCTCTCCCGATTCCGTCAAAACGGTTACGAAGCGTCGCTCCCCTTCTACGGCTATGTTCCGCGTCGGGAGATACAAGACAGCCTCCTTCCTGTCATGCAAGATATCGACATCCGCCGTGAGACCCGGAAGAATGCGTTCGTCTTCCGTATCAAAAGACAAGCGCGTCTTGTACGTGGCAACTCCCTCTAGAAGAGTTTCGGAAAGGTCAATATGCGTAACTTGTGCCGTAAAAACCTCGCCCCGGCCGTACGCATCAAGGGTTACGGTGGCAGTGTCTCCGACCTCCACTTTTGCGATATCGGATTCGGCTATGAAGGATTCAATCTCAAACGTCCCTGATCCGATGAGCGTCACCACGGGATCATTCGCACTCACGATCTCCCCGGGATCCACAACAACCTTCGTTACCGTGCCCTCAAACGGGGATCGCACGTACAACTTCGCAAGCTGGGATTCGTAATAGCGCAGATTGGCCCGAGCCTGCTCGACTTGCGCCTCCTGCGCGGAAATCTGCTCAGGCGTGTTGCCGGCCAATTTCAGATCCAATTCGCGATCCGTCCGTTCCACCAAGACTTCCTGGGAAGCGATATTCTGTTCCTGCGCGGAAAGAGAGGTGTAGGAGGTATTCACGTTGGAGCGCCCCGTATAAATGCTCGCCTTGTACGAAGCTATGGTGTCGGCTGACACGCCCGCATAATTATTGGTCGCATCCAGGGCCGTGGCCATGAAATCCCGTATATTCTCGAGGTTTTCCTTTCCTTTATCCAAGGCCCCTGCAAGATCTTCTCGGGCATCGTTTTGGTCCAGGTTTTTCAAACTCTCCCTCCAATCCTTCAGGATCAATCCCGAAGAAACCCTTTTGGAGATAACATCTGTCTCAATCTGAGAATCCGTAACCGTAAAGGTAAGGCGCGGCGTCGTGGAATCGTCATTCAGGAACATCTCGTCCGTCTTGGTGCGCACGGCATCGTCTGCCTTGCCATAGGCGTCGTTTAGAATACTCACGATCCCCTTGTAATAATTCTCAAGATCCTGCTTCGCCTTTTCCAATTCCGCGCGTTTCACAGCTATCTCTTCCGCCCGGGTCCCCTCCTCCAATTCCTTGAGCTTCACCTCCTGGATCCTCAGATTCGCCCGAGCCTGAGCGACCTGGGCGGCAAGTTCCGAGGTGTCCAATTGAGCCAAAACCTCCCCCGCATACGCCTCGTCCCCCACTTCCACGCGTATCCGCTCCACCCGACCTGATTTTTCAAAGGCCAGGTCTATATTCTTCGAGGGCACCACCTGCCCCGTAACGCTCACGATGGACTCCACGTCTCCGCGCTCCACTTTAACCGTATCGACGGAACCCTGTCCGCTCCCGGAAAAAGCCCATGCGACTCCTATGATTACGACAACGGCAACCACGCCCCCTATAAGGTACTTCCTCTTTTTATTTTTTTTCTTCCTCTCCATATTTTTATTTACCTCTTCTTCGACTGACCGTCTGGTCCTTGTATTTCTTAATCTCAAGCTTCAGAGTGTTTTTCATTCCGTCTATGGCGGCTCTCATATCCAGATGCTTCTCTTCCGCGCGAAGAACCGTGCCCGGAAGCTCCAGCGTGGCTTCCGCGTAATACACCTCCCCGCTTCTGTGATGCTTTGTCGTGCGGGCTATTTCCACAAACACGGTAAGCTCCCGCTCTTTCTCAAAGCGGGATACCAACCGGGACAGGCCTTTCATTTTTTTCTGGACGTAGGTTCTCAGGGCATCGTTGATCTCCACTTTCGTGGCAAGAATCTCTACTTTCATATCTTAATTATATACCTTTTTCTTTCTCGAAGATTTCCCGCACCTTATCCACAAGATCCTTTTCGGATACTTCTTCATCCTTACGGATCTCCACCTGCTTTATCTGGACTGTTCCTTTTTCTTTTTCTTCAGATCCCGCGATCAGGATCAGGGAAGCTCCCGCGTTGAGCCCGAAAGACAGCTGACCCTTCAGCATTTCCTCGGATCCCAGATAGATCTCAGCAGGAATTCCCCCCCTGCGCACCCGCGAGGCCAGGGACTGGACATAATCCCGCGCTTCGGGATCGAAGTTCAAAAACATCACCCGGGCCGTGCGCTTGTCTTTCTTAAACAACCCTAGTTTTTCCAACGCCGCCACCAAGCGATCCACGCCTACCGAAACGCCTGTTGCAGGCAAAGACAGGTTGGAGAATCTGTCCACCAGGCCGTCGTACCGTCCGCCGGACATCACGCTCCCTATCTCCGGAAGGTCCAGGAGCACGGTTTCGAATACCGGCCCCGTATAATATCCGAGCCCCCGGATCACGGAGAAATCGAATCTCCAGAACTCCTCCGGGACACCCAGGGATTCCAGGCGCCTTCTCATCTCCCGGAGCTCCTCCGCGCCTTCCTGGACCCCTTTTCCCATAGCCTCAGAAACGGCTTCCAGATCCCCGTCCTTGTCTCCGGTATCAATATCCACAATACTCTTCGCCCTTTCGGCCTGCTCTTCCGACAGCCCTGCATTTAAAAGCTCTTCCTTTACGTCTTTCCAGTCCTGCTTGTCCAGCTTGTCCACGGCACGCAAAACCTGGCCTATCTTATCCTCGGGAAATCCGATGCAGGCCGGGAAAGCGTTCAGAATCTTCCGGTTGTTGATGCGGATCAGAAAGCGCTCGATGCCCAGAGCTGCAAACGTCTCATAGATCAAAGCCACAATCTCGGCGTCCGCCATTACGGACGAAGATCCCACGATATCCGCATCGCACTGCAGGAATTCCCGCAACCTCCCGGCCTGGGGCTTCTCTCCCCTCCAGACCTTTCCGAACTGGTATCTCTTGAAAGGCCACCTGATCTCGTTCTGGTGCTCCGCTACGAAGCGGGCCAGGGGGACCGTGAGATCGAACCGCAGCGCCGTGTCCCCCTCTCCCATCTGGATGCTCGTCCGGATGATCTCCTTCTTGAAATCAGGATCCCCTCCCGTCAGGATCTCTTCCTTTTCCACGGCCGGCGTCTCGAGCGGCACGAACCCGAACCGCTCGAACACGGAGCGGATCGTATCGAGCATCCTCTGCCGGGGAATCATATCCTCGGGCGGAAAATCCCGAAAACCCTTGGGCAATTCAGGTCTTATTCTTTCCATATACATACATTGTATCCGATTTTTCCCTCCACTCCAAGAAAAACGGCTTCCCGGGAAATCCGAGAAGCCTCAATGGTTAGTGTCCATGAAAACAGGCAAGGAAAAAACCATTCCCCTGAGATGCTTTCATTATTCCAGAAAAAAATATCTTGCAGAAATTCTCTTCCACAACTCCGGCATTCCATAAAGGCACGATGGTGCCATCTCTTGTCCCTTTAAGATTTCTCCAAGTAGACCGTCCGGCTCGGAAAGGCGAACTCGATCCCCTCTGTCTCGAAGGCCCTTCGGATGCCCAGATTGATCTCCTGCCGCACATCCATGTACAAGTTGTAATCCTCGGATTCCACAAAAAACACGATCTCAAACAACAGCGCCGAGTCCCCGAACTCCCTGAAATGGGCGCGGTCGAACCGTACCTTGTCCACGCCTTCTACAACATCCCGTATCATCCCGGGAATCCTCTTGATTTTCTCCTCCGGAGTGTCATAGGTAACGCCCAACGTGAAATCCACCCGGCGCTCCTGAAGCTTCTTGAAATTCTGGACCCGGGAGGACGTGAGTTCCTGGTTGGAAATCACGATCTCCTCCCCCCGCAGCGCCCGGATGCGCGTCGTCTTGATCCCGATACGCTCCACCACTCCGCTGTGCTCCCCGACAACGATGAAATCCCCCGGAGAGAAAGGCTTGTCGAAATAAATGGCGAACGAACTGAAGAGGTCTCCCAGGATGTTCTGCAGGGCGAACGCCACCGCAACGCCCCCGATCCCCAGCCCGGCAATGAGGGAGGTAACCTCCACGCCGAGGTTGGAAAGCACGAAGAGCCCCCCCAAAACCCACAGCAGGAACTTTATGACAGTGCCCAGGGTGGAGACCGCGCTCTCCCGCGCCACGTCTCCCTCTTCCTCGAACCTTTTCTTCAAAACCCTGTCCAAAAAGATCTGCACGGCCAAAATCACCTGGTACACGACCCAGATCACCAGGATGGTCGTTATGACCTTGGAAATCACTTCGGGAATTTCCAAAAGACCCACGCCCACTGCAAACGCCACAAAAATATAAAACGGGGGCTTCAGGCTCCCCATAATGGACAGGATCGTATCATCGAGATCCGTCTTCGTCCTCTTGGCCAGGCGCATCAGAGATCCCAAGGTCACCGCATGGAGGATCTTGAAGAACACGATCGCCACAACGAACACTATAAAAGCCTCCGCGTAAGCCTCCAGGGAATTGCCCCATAAGGCGCTGTCCCATGGAACCTCGGGAAACCAAACCTTCAGCCAAGAAGAAAACATAAAGTTTACCTATGCTTGAGGGAGATCTTCTTCCCCTGCTTTTTTCTGTGCTTCTTTTTCGCCAGTTTCTTTGACTTATTCATGGTTTTCACTGTAGCAAAAAACTCGGAAAAATGAAATCCCCTCCGGATTTTACACCCACTCTCCCCTGTGATATGGTGGTCCACATGTATACCGTAACAAAGAAGAAGACCAATAAAGATTCCACTGTCGAACTCCGGGGATCCGTGGACGCGGATATCATCAAAAAACACGAAGACCAAGTCTTCCAGGACATCCGATCCACCTATGAAGCTCCGGGATTCCGCAAGGGCAACGTACCGGACAACGTGGTGCGGGAGCAGGTCCCCGCATCCCACATCCTGGAACAGGCGGCCCACCGCGTTCTCGAGGAAATCTATCCTCATATCGTAAAAGAAGAGAAGCTCGAAGTCTTGAGCGCCCCCTCCTTCTCCGTCACCAAGCTCGCCCCCGGAAACCCGCTGGAATTTACTCTCCAGGTCGGAATCGTCCCGGAAGTCAAGCTCCCCGCCTACAAGAAGATAGCCAAGGAAGTCTATTCCTCCTCCGAGGCTTCGGCATCCGTATCAGACCAGGAAGTGGAGGACGCCGTAAATCAGATCCGCACCATGCGGGCCTCCCAAACCCAGCAGGAGGACGGCAAGCCCGAACTTCCCGAACTCACGGACGATTTCGTCCAATCTTTGGGAAATTTCAAGACCGTCGAGGACTTCAAGCGGGAACTCAGGAAAAACCTCGCAGCGGAAAAGAAAAACGTGGAGCGCAGAAAGCTCCGGGAGCGCCTGGCCCACCAGCTTGTGGAGAAGGCGGACTGCCCCCTTTCCCCCCTTACCATCCAGAGCGAGCTTGGCCTCGCAAAGCAGAGGTTCGAACAGGATCTCGGAAAGCAAAACCTCAAAAAGGATGAATACTTTGAAAAAGTTGGACAGACGGAAGAGGATTTCTGGAAAAAACAGGAGGAGTACATCACCGAACACTTCAAGGCAAAGCTGATCCTGAAGAAAATAGCAGAAGAAGAGTCTCTTTCGGCCGACCCCGAAGGCGTAAAAGCCGAGGTTTCCCGGCTTAAGCAGAACTTCCCCGATCAGAATGACGCATCCATCCTGGACTACGTCACCGAAGCCCTTACCAACGACGCCGTCCTGCGCTTTCTGGAGCGCGAAGGAGGATTCGAGACCGAAGAAAAGCCTTCAAAGGAATCTTCTGTGGATAAGTCTTCTTGATTCCCCGTCCTTTCCGCCGTAGAATCAAAATACGTTCCACAGGGAAAGGCACCACTTAAGATTTTCTTAAGTGGTGTTTTTCGTAAGAGATTGCACCGGCGGGAAATTGCCATAACAAAGAAGCGCGGAAAAAATCCGCGCTGAAATCTAAAAAGACCACCTCACCATTTTGGGATCCTTGGGCGGGAATACAAGCAACGCCAATTTCACGCCTCCGCATATCAATCCCAAAAACAGCAGGAGTACAGCATAAAAACAGACTGAGAGAAGCGCCAATAATATTATCTTCGGAACAAACCCTGAATTGGAATTCGATCTTAAAAACAGGAATAAAAGACAGGCGCTTATCAGACTTATCACCAGTATCTTTGTTTCCTCCCTTCTTAATCTGAAACTGTGATTATAATACTAATTTTTCAACTCCCTGTCTATTTCTTGAAATACCTCCTGTTCTTCAGCTTTTCCGGCAAAAAACTCTCCTTGGAATATTTCTCATATCCCTTTCCGTATCCCATTTTTTTCATAAGCCCGGTCGGCGCATTCCGCACCTTCAGGGGTATGGGAAGGTTCCCGTGTCTTTTGACATCCTCCATGGCCCTCCCCAGGGCTTCATAAGCCCTTCGATCCTTCTTGCACCCGGAAAGATACACTACCCCGTGGGCCAAGTTAATCGCGCACTCCGGAAGGCCTATGGTCTCGACCGCCCGGAACACTTCATTAGCCACCACAAGCGCGGTGGGCTGGGCCACCCCTATGTCCTCGCTTGCGAAGACCACCATCCTGCGGGCTATGAACTTCGGATCCTCCCCCGCGTCTATCATGCGGGCCAGATAATACAACGCCGCATCCGGCTGGCTCGCCCGCATGCTCTTGATAAACGCGCTGATGGTGTTGTAATGCTCCTCCCCCTTCTTGTCATACCGGATATACTCGGACTGCACGGCCTCCTTCAGGGTATCTAAGGTTATCTCATCATAGAGCCGGGAAACATGGTCCAATACCGTCAAGGCCTGCCGCGCATCCCCGTTTGCAACCCTGATAAGCCAGTCCTCGGCCTCCGGATCCATCTCCATCCCGGAACGCCTTACGATCCGCCTCATGTCCTCTTCAGAGAATTCCTTCAGTACGAAGACCCGGCACCGGGAAAGAAGCGGAGCGATCACCTCGAAGCTCGGGTTTTCCGTCGTAGCCCCGATGAGCGTCAGTTCCCCGCTTTCCACGTACGGAAGCAGGAAATCCTGCTGGGACTTATTGAACCTGTGTATCTCGTCCAGGAACAGGATTTTAGATCTTCCTCCCGCATCATCCTTCAAAATCCCCCGTATGTCGGCCTTGCCCGCGGACACCGCGGACTGCTCGTAGAATTCAGCATCCAGGGCTTTTGCATATATGCGGGCCAGCGTCGTCTTTCCCACTCCCGGAGGACCCCACAGAATGAAGGAAAAAAGCTCCCTTCCTTCCAGGGCGTTCCGGATGGGCTTTCCCTCTCCCACCAGGTGCTCCTGCCCCACGAACTCGTCCAACGTGCGGGGGCGCATGCGCGATGCCAGCGGTTCCATGAATATAAGTATGCACCTTTATTTTTTCCAACTCAATTAACATGCCCTCATATAAAAATCCCCCGCTTTTTAAAACGGGGGATCCCTTATTTCTCGATCATGAATTTCGGAATAGGAAGACGATAAGCGACAATACCCGCAACCAGATACAGTACCGCAAAAACCGGAACCGTTAAGATGCTCTCGCTGGTAATCGCAAACGCAAGGAAATATCCTCCTATTATGAGAAGGTATAACGGAAACGCTATCTTCCGCGCTTGACCGGGATCGCGATCCCTGTTTTTTTTCTTTTCATGGAACAATGCATAGCCCCCGAAAATCGGAGCTATGCCGGCAAAAAAGATCAAACAACCTCCAAGGGAATTGCTGACATAAGCATCGATACCCAGAAGATCGTAAGCGCCTACCGCATGAACTGCTCCCATTACAAGCATGCCGGCAATCCATATGCCCATCTTTTTCCATTCGCCGTCCTTTATATCTCCCCAAAACCTCCCCAGGTACAGGGAAAAGAACCCCACAAAAACAAAAAAGAATGCGATCTCCACCATTCTCCAATCCCATACCAGGACCGAGGATTCCAGCATCCTGGAGTCAATTCCGTGAATATCCGGATCCCAGAAATACTCCTTGTTGGTCTCGAAGAAATTCTCAAAACGGAGCCATGCATATCCGGCTAAGTACCTCCTGTATTCGAAGTCCTTGTATTCCAGGGAATATGACGGATCCTCTCTGTGTTCCCATATGTCCAGAACATAGTACGTGTATATCCCGTCGTTCCGGACTTTCTCAGACAGAAAGACCGTATCCAGAGGCGTCCTTCTCTTAATGTGAACGCTCCTGGTTATAAATACTTTTGTTTTTCCAGAGAGATACTCCGTACTACTATCCCTGCTCTCTGAAGAAAACTCTACAATCTCCCATCGGAAGGAGTCTATTTCTGCCGCAATCTTGTACTCCTCCGAATACGAATAAGAGAATATCGGTATTGTTAAACAGAAAAAAACCACGATCAGCGCACGCTTCATTGCGTCCTCCTATATTTAATTGACGGTATTAATTATCTGATTATATTCTGATATATTTGACTAATAATGTCAATATTTCTTCTGGAATACGAACAGCTTCTCCATGTTCGTATCCAAGATCCTTGCTATACTCCAGGCCAGTCTGAGAGAGGGGTTGTACTTCCCCTGCTCCAGAAATACGATGGTCTCCCTCCTGACCCCCACTGCGCGGGCGAGCTCCTCCTGTGTCATTCCCGACTTTTCACGAAACTCCCGCACGCGGGATTCCATCACAAACTCCATATCTTCAAACAAGCCAAAAATGCCGCGCTGAACAGCATTAGGATGAAAATGAGGTACAGAACCTTTTTCTCAAAAAACTTAACTCTGTTATAGAAGCGGAAAATAAGGACGTAAAGAATCATGAGAAGCATCACGGCGTAGGCCAAGGTGTAGGCCACTGCCTCCCATGCCGGATTCCGCTCCGCCAGGGCCAGGAACAAAAACATACCCAAGACTCCCGCCTGTCCGAATATCTGCATGGCTAACAGCGCCGATCTCCCCCCTACCTCATAATCCCTTTCGTCCGCCAGGACATCCCCGACTCTTCCCTTTAGAAAAACCATCGCAACGAATGCCAACGCCACCGCAGCCGCGGCGACCAGATATTCCTTGAACACCACGGCCTGGCTCACGGCAAGAGCCAGGATCACTGCGGTTACGACCTTCGCCGTGCGAAACTGCTTTGAACTCAGCGTTTTCTTCTCCATACATTGATGTTAGATATATATAACATTATCGTCAACCCACTTATCCCCTTATAAAAATCCGCCGGCATGAGACCGACGGGTAAAAACTATCTCCTGTGAAAAGGCATGATTTCCAGAAAATCTTCTTCATCCACCCTTTTCCCTTTCCTGTTCAAGATCTTCCCGAACACGGTGATATTTTCCAGATCAACCTGCGTTACGCTGTTCTTCTCCATATTGCGCAGGAGTCCTTTCAAGAATTTCCTTCTTCCCATTGTCGTCCTATAGGGGCCTATGTAATATACGTAACCCACGAGTTCGGCTTTCACGTAATACCAGAACCTGAGACTCGCCAGCAACAGACATGCACCAATCCACACCGAAGACGTGGATATAAACATAAGCCCGTTTGAGGCATCTATCTCGAGCCTGAATATGAAGACCAGAACCAAGGAACCGCCTACGAAAAACAAGAGACCGAAAAAGAACAATACTCCTCTCATTTCCTTCCTCCTTATTTTTAAAAAATATATCTAGATATATAGTCCAACATTTATATAAATAAGTCAATTTAACACAGATCCAGAACTTGATAGAAAGAACATCTCATATCCTTTCTTTCACAAAGACGAATCCACGACAAATTTCAGTTTTTTCTCCGCCGCGCTAAAATCTTCTCTGGATAAAGGGGCGACATTCTTTTCTAGCTCTTTAAATCTCTCTCCCAGTTCTTCCTCTTCTTCGAGTTTGGCGAGATCCCTCACCACCTCATAGAATCCCAGAGAAACGCTTTTCAATTCCCCCATATATTCCAAAAGCTCCTCGGCCCGCTCCGCTATCTTCTTCGTGGCATAACCCCGGAGCAAAACCTCCGTTTCCAAATTCATATCCCTGAACAGTCTTCCGATCTCCTCAAAAAAATCCCTTATATCATCCGCCGACACCATGAAGAGATCTTCCGATTTTTTTGCCACGCCCAAAAGTTCATCGAATTCCTTCGCTTCCGCCAAAAACTCCCCGAAAGAATCCTTTTGCAGGGCTTCATAGGTTCGACCTTCCCGGTCCACCATCGTTTCGGATTTGGGCGGTCCCACGTATTCGTTGGAGAGGTCGGGCTTTTTATTTTCGGGCTTCTCAAAATCCATATATATAGTATGCAACAAAAAGAAAAAAGCTCCAAACCTCCTCTGCGAGGGGGTTTGGAAGCATAGGTTATCCGCCGTATGGAACTAGAAATCGAATCGATGCAGGCCGGGTTTCCCATCCTTTCCGGATCCCGCCCGCTCTTCCATAAGGGATGCCCGCGTGTTCGCCTGGGCCTGCGTTATGATTCCCTCCTCCACCAGCGCCTGCAAACGGGATTTCATTTCCGCCTTCCGCGCTTCCTGCATCTTCTCCCGAAGCACGCTTGAATCCATTCCCTTCTCTTCGGCTATGTCGCGGATCGTCTTGCCCTCGGCCCAGGCATCCTTCAGATCTTCCATATCCATCCCCAATATCTCGGCGTGGTTCTGGAACATGGCCTGATGATGTTCCGCCATCCGGGCCGGATCTTCGGGGCAGGCTCCCCCTCCGAATCCGAGCCATCCATGGGCCGATGCCGTACCAGCTCCGAGAAGTGCTATTCCCAAAACCGGAAGGACGGCGTATGCGAGGTATTTCTTTTTCATATCTCTCATGACTTCAAAATCTTTCGACCTTTCACCAACTATTACACCTACCCCGCCGGTTTTATTTCACGGGAGGCATATGCATCCGCATACGCGGACCGAATTCCCAGATCTCATCCACCTCTCTCACCCCGAACGCACGGATTCCTTCCTCATTTCGTTCTCCCAATATCACAATCCGGTCCCCTTCTTTCAGAATCTCTCCCAGGGGAAATCTCGTGCTCGAGGCCACAAACACTGTAACGGGCTCTCCGAACCTGTCCTCGATCTCGAAGATTCCCTCCCTTATCCCCGTAATCGTGCCGGGATGGATCTCTCCGGGACCCTTTCTTCCGTATTCCTCATACAAGGGGCGCATGATCGGGACATCATGATCCATAACAAAATGCATGAGGCTCGGATGCACTCCGATATACGGAATCAGGAACCCTCCCACGAGTACGAGCAGCAAAACGCCTCCCGCGGAATACAGGAGCGGAGTCCTGTACGCACAGGAGTATTTCTTCGCCAAAATCTCCAACAGCATGCCGAACAAAGCCACGGCCAGGACCAAGACCCACGGCACGGACCGCAGCAGAACCCCCACCCCCGGAAACCCGAAAGACGGGGCGAACCACGCGCCTGTCTGCCGGAGAACGAACATTACAAAACTAGCCACGTACAAAATGGCCAAGGAGAGCACGACGGCTCCCACAACCACCAGGGCTGTTTTCAAAACGAAGTGCCACCGGGGGCGCATGACGGCCTTGCCGCCCTCAATCTCCTCGAGCACTCTTTCCCGTATGCTTTTTTTGCTTTTTTCATCCATGATTCTGTTCTAACATCTTTTTGAGAAGCTTTTTCCCCCTCAGGATGCGCACTCCTACTGTGGAAACGGGGATCCTCAGAACCTCGGCTATCTGGCGGTATTCCATCTCCTCGAAATAATGAAGAGACAGGGGTTCCCGGTATTTCAATTCCAAGGCCTTGAAATTCCTGTCCAAGATCCCGCGCATTACATTCCGGTCCATATCCTCTTCCAGGGACCCTTCCGCGACCGGGTGCGGAAATATGAGATCCGGATCAAAGAACCTCACCGGATCCCGGCTCTTCTTCTTCAGGCCGTTCACGAATTCATTGTGGGCGATCCTGTATATCCAGGGAGAAAAGCGCTTCTTTTCGTCAAAGCCCCGGATGTTCATATACGCCTTCACAAAGACATTCTGGGCCAGGTCCCGGGATTCATCCTCATCGAATAGGAATCGGCGGGCGTACCGGAGCATCTTCCCCTCATAGCGCTCCACCAGCACGCCAAAGAGCTCCTTGTCTCCTTGTTTTACGCCTTCCACTATTTCTTCATCGGTTCTCGTATCCATGTAGATGTCCTTATATTACTACAACTACCACCGGTGATTTATTTCAAAAAAATAAAAACCGAGGCGATGATCTGCCTCGGCAAGCCACATAAGGATAGTATTATGGGTGATGCTGCAACAACGACTGTGCAACGCTACTGCGAAATTCCTGGTTCCAATATAGCACTCCTCCGCCTCAAGCCAAAGCCTGCCTGTGGATAACTTCTAACGCAGGGACTCCCATCTCTCGGAGCAGAGAAATTCCAGGACTCCCTCCCCTCCCAATACGTAATAACGGGTTTCCGCATCCAAGAGCGGTCCGGCATCCTGCCCGGGAAGCGGGATGCTTTCCAAGGGATTCACGACTACAAGTCTGCTGTCCAGAGAAAATTCTATCCCGGAATTGGAGGGAATCCCGAATTCCGTAATCTCCCCGGTTACAAGATCCACGATTGCATGCTCCTGGCACGCCGTTCCGCAGCCCCAGGAGATTAACCTGTAATGTCCCGCGAAATTCGCACCTGAGGAAACCCCGTCCAGAATTCTCGTACGGAACATGTCCGATCCCGGAGCAGGCCCGAAGTCCACCGCGGCGGGAGGTCCGTCGTATGCTTCGCCCGCGGGGAAGTCTCCGGGTTCCGGCACCGCGCATTCCGCTCCTCCGCCATCCGGGGGAGCCTCCAAGGCCATCATCATGGGAGGCTCCATACCCCCTCCCGTGCGCGAGGGAGCCATTTCAAGGGCGTCCCCGGCACGCATTTCTTTTTCGGATGCCATGTTGGAGCTTTTCCGGCTTGCGACAGGAGCGGAGGAACCGCCTCCGAAATACCAGGTTCCGGCTATCAGGAGAACCAGCACCATGACTCCGGCAAACGCGGGCACATGCCGGCTCCCGATCCATTTCTCCGCCCGCGAGACCGCCCGCGCCTCCCCTGCAGCCGCCAGTATCTTTCTCCTCAGGTCTTCGCGGAATTCTTCCCGCATCGCCGCTTCCGGCCTCCTCTCCACCAGGGATTCTATGATCCTCACCAGCTCCCTCTCCCTGTCTTTGAGAGAGGGGTCGCTCATATACACGTCTTCCAGTATGTCTTTCAGGTATTTCTTCATAATTTTTTGGAAATGATTTCAGACAAAAACCCCAGCCCCGCAAGGAGGACGGGCAGCGTAACCTCCTTCTGCAGGCGGGCCAGGGCCCGGGAAAACGCTACCTTGCAGGCCCCTTCGCTCTTTCCCACGATTTCCGCTATCTCCCGGTAACTCAGCTCGTCCCAGACCCGCAGCTTCACGATCTCCTGCTGGTCCGGAGAGAAGGTTTTCAAGTGACGCAGAACCTTCCGGGCCGCCTCCCGATTATCCATGTCCTTTGCATGATCTTCCTCTGCGCCTATGTCAAAGACCTCCTCGATGTCCACCTCCGAGCGGTTCGTCCGCACATGGTCTATCAGGGTGTTGCGCGCGATGCGGTACACCCACGAGGAGAAATTCCCCTTCCGGGAATCAAACGACCCGATCTTGTCCAAAGCCTTCAAAAAGGTGTCGCTGGTCAGATCCTCGGCCAGAGCCCGGTCGAACGTCCGGTAAAACAAAAAACGGTACACCGGCTCGGCGTATGCGTCGTAGAGCTTGGCAAAATCCCGCTTCCCCCCCTTCTTGCAGGACTCAATAATCTGGTCTTCCGTAGGCATGTGTATGGATACATCATACCTGAGACCCGTTTCCGCCTTCAAGCTCATGACATTGAAGCCAGAAGCCGCACGGCATCCCCCAGCAGGGCGTACCCGGCCGCGATCACAACGAATACGAATGCCACGAATGCCTGCACGGCCGTGCCGACTCCCCGCATGTTATCCCTTTCTTCCATACATTATGTACTACGAAACAGAACCCCCAACGTAACACATCTTGCGACATCCCGAACCGTTCTCTACAATGAAACCCATGCAGAAGACCCATACGCTCATTATTTCGGACGTGCATTTGGGATCCGAAGTCAGCCGCGCCCGCGCCCTCGAAGAAACTCTTAAGGGATGGGAATTCAGCCGACTCATACTTCTCGGAGACATTTTCGACGCCCTGAACTTCTCCCGCCTCACGGAAGATCACTGGCATTTCCTTTCCTACATCCGCAGCCTCTCCGACCCCCAGAAACCCGTGGAAGTGGTCTGGATCGTCGGAAACCATGACGAACTCCTCACCAAGGTTGCCCCCAACCTCCTCGGCATCGAAGTGCGCGAGGAATACCGGTGGGAATACAACGGGGAACAATATCTCGCCATCCACGGGCACCAGTACGACCGCTTCATGATAGACAACAAGATGCTCAGCGACATCGCCTCCGCCCTCTACCTCTTCCTCCAAAAAATAGACTTGAAGAAGAGGCGCCTCAGCCGCCTCGTGAAGCGCATGAGCAAGAAATGGCTCCGCTTGTCGGAAAAGATAGCCCGCTCCGCCATCCGGTACGGGAAACGGGAAGGAGTACGCTATATCTTCTGCGGGCATACCCATCTCTCCCTCACCCGCTCCGAAAAAAGAATCGATTACTACAACACCGGCTGCTGGACCGACATACCTTCCACCTTCGTGACCATAGACGAGACCGGCATCGAGATACACAGAATCAGCTGACCAGGGCTCCAAGAACAATAAAAAATCCGCCTCATAGGGAGCGGATTTTTTAAACCTTATTTCTTCCCGTTTGTCTCCTCCGATTTTTCCCGGACCTCCTTGCGGATCTGCGAGAATCTCAAAAGGGAAAATACCACCAGGGAACCCAGAAGCACTCCCACGAAGTTTAATACGAACACCGAGAAATAGAATCGGGCCGTAGCGAGATCCAGGGCCGAGACCCAGATTCCCACAAGGCTGAGAGGAGGGACTAATGACACCGCAATCGCCACCCCGGGCAAGATATCCAGAATCTCCTTCCGAGCCCAGGCAAACGCCCCCACGACCCCGGAAAGGATGGCCACGATGAAATACAAAAGGGCGGCCCGGGCCGTATCTTCAAAGGCATACACGTCCTGCGGGTATCCGAAGACCAGAGCAATGACAAAGGAAGACACCAGTATCACAAGAAGCGACTTTCCTATCAAAACGCCCACCTCCTTCATGGACCGCAGCTCCCCCACGGACAGGCCCAGGCCCACCAAAAGAATGGGCGTCAGGACAGGCGTCAGAAGCATGCCTCCGATCACGATCGTAGAGTTATTCAACAGCAGCCCCGACGTAATGATAAGCGTCGAGAGAATAAGAAGCGTATAAAAAGAAGAATTCGGCTTGCTCCGCTCGAACAGCTCTTCCACTGTCCGGTACCGGTCCGCTTTCGTAATGTCCAAAATATCCCCTGACTTGCTTTTATCCATGCCTCCAGTATACCTGAAAAAACCCTTAAAAGCGATACAAAAACTGCAACACAAACCCCATTATTACCAGCAACACCCCGAAAAATCCGAGCCTCTGCTCCCTCCGGTGTTCGTGCAAAAACCGTTCCAACCGTATCCAGAACCAATCCTATTTTCGAGCATAACCCGTATGCCTATATCGAAAAAAATTCCTTGCTCTCCTCGCACATGGCCTTCGCCCGTGCGGGATTCAATCCGAATTTCTTGACAAGATCCCGGGAGGAACATCCCGCCAAATCCCTTACGAAGAAAACCCGTCCCGTTCCCAGCCTTTCCCGGGCCTGAAACGTAACAGACGGGAGAACCGTCACCGGATACAACTTCTTCCCCTCAATCAGGGACTCCAGGCTTTCCTTCCGGGGATACCTCCATCCGGTAAGCTTCAGCCCGCGGCACTTTCCGTACGAGATCGCCTTCGACGTGAATTTCGTATTGGTCACCAGCCAGGCCTCCCCCCGATTCCCCGCCTCGGAAATATCCAGCATCCTCGCGTAGGTGTACATCGCCGTCTTGATATCCGATTTCAATCCCGGAGAGTTGTGATACTTGGCCTCGATATAAAACGTATCCTTCCCCTTTTCCGCAACCACGTCTATCTCGTGCCGTCCGCTGCACCGCCCCGAAATCCTCTGGTTCGTTTTCGTCTTGTATCCGTATTCCTCGAGCACCGCCGCAACATACTGCTCGAAGAAAAACCCCGCAGGGCCGAGTTCCATAATGGAGCGCTTCAGGGAGTACTTTCCCGCAAACGCGGGATGCTCTTTCAATAACAAGGAAAAAGTCTTCCGATATATCTCCTCCGTCGTAATGCCGGGATGAAGCTCCCGCTCTATCTTCCCCGCCACCTGGCATGCAACCTTGGACGGAATGCCCGACCTGCGCAGCGACCTCAAAAACTTCCTCCCGTCATATTTCTCCTTTTCCCGGGAGGCCTTCGTGACCAGCACGGATTTCTTCCTATGTCCCATGAAAACAACTATACCACGATCTCCCGCCCGGATAAACAAAAAAAGCCGTCTGATATCAATCTTCAGACGGCTTCATGATTTTCCTTTCCTGCCAGGACTTGGCCATTCGATTCCTCACGGCATTCATAAGGGATTCTATGAACAAATTTAACAGAGGAATCAACAAAACGATAAGAAAGGCTTTCTCAACAATATTGAGGTCCATGAGCCCCCCTCTTTTTTAGTACTGGACCTATTGTACAATCCCCAAAAAGAACGGTCAATCTAATGCAGGCTCTTGACGAGAAAATTCTTCAGGCCCTCCAAGTCCCTCTTCTCCGAATCATAGTGGTATGTCGCAATCCCGACCGACTCCGCGCTTTTCACCGCTTCCAAGCTATGCTCGAAATAGACCGCATCCCCAGCCTCCAGCCCCAGCTGGGCCAGCATCATCTTGTAATACCGGGGGTCTGTCTTTTCCGGATCGTGCCTCAGGGTAAACACCTCGTAAGGAACCCTGTCCAACCCGTATTTTTTCATTCCCTCATCGTCTGCATTCGTCACAATGACCTTCCTGTTCGGAAAGGCCTCCAGCAACTTATGCATTTCCCCAAAAACGCCGTAAGAATCCCCCTGTTTCACAACAAGAGCATGCACGGCATCCACGAGAATCGTCTTCATATTCCTATTATACCAAATCCGGATCTTTCACCGGCCACCGGTACGAGAATATCGGCACCAGAACGACCGTGAAGAAGGTGGCGAATGAAAGCCCGAAAATAATGGAATACGCCAGCGGAGCCCATATATCGGAAGCGTAGGTAAGCGGCACGATACCGATCACCGTCGTCAAGGTCGTCAGGAATATCGGACGCAAACGCGTAACCGATCCGTCCAGAATAGCCTCTTTCAAGGGAACCCCCTGCTTCCTCAAGTTGTTGATCACGTCGATGAGGATGATCGAGTTGTTCACCACGATACCCGTAAGGGCTATGTATCCCATAAGAGACGGGAAGGACAGCGGTTCTCTGGTCAAGGCCAATCCCACCATAATCCCAATCAGGGCCACCGGCACGATTGCAACGATGAAGAAGGCCTGCCGGAAGGAGTTGAACTGCAATACGAGGAGCGCGATGATGAAAATAATGCCCACCGCCAAAGCCATGCCCATTTCCTGGAAGGACTGGTTAGATTCCTCCGTCTCCCCTCCTATGGTATAGGAAACGCCCTCCGGAAGGCCCCAGGATTCCAACTTCTCCTCGAAAACGGATGTGACTTGCTGTACCGTGCTTCCCGGAAGGATATCGCTCGAGACCGTGGCAATCCGCTTGCGGTCCTCATGACGAATCACCGCATTCCCCTTCTTGATCCCGACATCCACCAGAGAACCAAGCAATACGGAGCCTCGGGGTGTCTCAAGCTCCAGAAGGCGCACGGCATCCAGGGTAACCCGGGCCGTATCATGAGGGTCTCTGTAATCTGAATTCAGATTCAGTTTCACAACGACATCGATATCCCCTTCGTCGTTCTTAATCGTCGTTGCCTTCGTGCCGTGCACCGCCGTACGCAGGGTCTGCGCTATTTCAAGAGGCGTAAGACCCACTGCAGATGTCTTGGCCCGGTCTATCTCCAGGGAAAACTCGGGAACGTCTCCCTGCATGCTGGACCCGACTTCCGTCGTGCCGGGAACGTCCTTCAAGACTCGCTCTCCTATCACCACGGTTCGCTCCAGATCCTCCAGGTCATCCCCGAAGAACTTCACTGCAACCGGATCTCCCACGGGAGGCCCGCTCTCGGCCTGGAAAACGCTGATCTCCGCATCCCCGATCTCCCTGAATCTTTCGCGGAAATCCCTCATGATCTCGGTCGTCGTTTCCTCCCGATCCTCCTTCAGAATAACCGTTACGTTCGCCAGCCTGGAACCGGATCCTCCCCCGGATCCGAAAGAGCTTGCGGAGCCCACGTTCGTAATGAAAGATTCCACTCTGTCATCTTCATACAAAATCTCCTCCACGCCCCTCGCAACGATATCCGTCTCCCCCAAAACGGTGCCCTGGGGCTTTTCGATATCTATAAACAGGAAATCAAAATCCTCCCCCGGGAAGAAGATGACGTTCACAAACCCTATCGCCGGAAACGCAATCGTAGCAAAGAACGCCACGACTACTCCCGTCATCAGAAGATTCTGCCGGGACTTGCTCCCCAGCATCGCATCCAGCCTCTTCCGGTAAAAAGCCTGCAGCTTGCGGGTATACTCTTCCTGGCGCCTGTCCCAGGAACCCCCCTCTTTCTCTTTCAAAAAACTTGAGGCCAGCAGCGGAATAATGGCCAAAGCCACGAACAGAGAGGCCAGCAGAACCGTAATGACAGTAAACGGAATGCTCGCTATGAATTCCCCCGTCACCCCCGAAATGAAGAACAGGGGCGCGAATGCCATAATGGTCGTCATCGTGCCCGCAATCAAGGGCCACAGGTAGTCCCGCAGAGATTCTACGGCCGCTTCCCTGCGCCCCAGGCCCTCCCGCATCTTGGTATGGATAGCCTCTGTAACCACGATGGCCGCATCCACGAGAATCCCTACGGAAAGAATAAGGGAAAACAAGCTTATGAAATTGATCGTATTCCCGGAAAGCCAGAGGCCTCCGAACGCTATCAAGAAAGACAGGGGGATTGCAAAACCGGCTATCACTGCCTCCCGGAATCCCAACGTGATAAAGAGAATGATCATAACCAGCAATACGGTCTGGAGTCCCGACATGGAAAGGTTTTCCAAATCATCCTTGATATATTCCGCATCGCTGAAAGAAATGAGCACCTGGGCATCGCTCAAAATCGTTTCTTCCAGGGAATCCATTTTTTTCTCCACATTGTCGGCTATCTCCAAAATATCCCCCCCTCTTTTCTTGTATACGGAAAAGGAAACAGACTGTTCGGAGGGGGCTCCGCCGACGCTCACCCTCGAAACGGTCCTTGTTTCGCTCACCCCGTCGGAGACGAACGCGATATCGCGCAGATATACGGGTTCTCCGGATGAACTCGGAATGGAAATATCCCGGATCTCCCCCGGATCCGTTATGGATCCCTCGAACTGGATGGCGTATTCGATGTCGTCCACGGTAATCTCTCCCGCCGGAACCGCGCTGTTGGCGGCCGCCACTGCGGCAACCACCTCATTCAGACGCAAGCCGAATGCACTCAGGGAATCCTTGTTCACGATAACCTGGACTTCCCGCTCCGGAACTCCGCTCTTTTCCACCCGGGATACTCCCTGAATGGATTCTAATTCGCTCTCCACTTCTTCGGACAGCGTTATGAATTCCGTAACCGGCAAATCGCTCGTCACGGAAACCAATAAAATAGGCTGGTCGCTGAAATTTATTTCGGATACTATCGGGTCGGCCGCATCCTCCGGTAAATCACTTTTCACGACATCGATTTCCTCCTTCACTTCATCAATGGAGGCTTTGATGTCCGCACTCGCATTGAATTCCACCATGACGCTCGACACCCCCTCCCGCGAGGTAGACGTGAGGCTTTCGAGGTCTGTTAAACTACTGGCCAACCGTTCCTCGATCTTGTTCGTAACCAGTCTTTCCACATCCACGGCGGAAGCCCCGGGGAAGGCGGTTGTGACAATCGCCATCGGAACCTGCACTTCCGGTGCGGATTCTTTGGGTATGGCATTCACCGCATATACGCCGAACAAAACAAATGCTGCCAGAAGAAGGTAGCTAAAACTCTTCTTTCTCAGGAAAAAACGAAGTATCTCCAACATGTATTAAGCTCCCTGCATCACAACCTTGTCGCCCTCGCGGAGCCCCCGGGCATCCGTGACAATTTCCATGTCAGAATCCACGCCTTCCCGTATCAGGATGGTATTTCCCACAATGGGACCCATGACCACGGGATGAGCCACTAAGACTTCTTCTTCGACGGTAAAGACCACCGTAGCCTCGGCTGTGATCTTGAGTGCCGAAATCGGGATGGCAATTTCCCCCAATGCATTCTCTCCGGCCCGTTCTATGGAAACCTCCACGGACTGGCCCGTCGTAAGCTCGGCTTCGGAATCCTGAATACCCACTTTTACTTCAATTTTTTTCCGCGTCTCGTCTATGGCGGGAGCGATCGCTGTCACGACTCCGTCCCACTTTTTTTCTATCCGGGCGGAAGCTCCCACCGAAACAGAGATCCTGTCGCTCTCGGTAATATAAGTCGTAACCTCCAGCGCCCGGTTATTGGAAACTTTGGCCGCCTCCTGGAACGAAGAAAGGAAATCCCCTTGCTCCACATCGATTGCGTTCACTGTTCCGTTAATGGGAGAGCGGATAATCGTCTTTTCAAACCTGACCCGAGCAGCCGCCAAAGCCCCTTGGGCCGACTTTACGGAGGCTTCTGCGGCCCGGATATCTTCATCCCGTTCTCCGGACAGGGCCTGTTCATACTCTTTGAGCGCGATATCGTAACTTGCAGCCCTGCTATTAATGCTCTCTTTCGCCACCAGAAGCGATGTGATGGCGTTATTTACGCTCGTACGCGCCGCACTGACATCCAATCTCCATCCGTCTATAGTCGAAAGGGAAAGCTCCACATTCTCGGCCAGTCCGTTCACCCCTTCCGCGGCAATGTCCAAAAAGAAACTAATATCCTGCAAATTCTCCCGAGCCTTGTCCGTATGACTCAATAAATCGTCTTCCACGCCCAATCCCACGAGGGATTCCTCCCAGGAATCAAAAACGACCCAGAGATTCCTCCTGCCGGACAAGAGGTCTACCTTCATCTGGGAATCCGTAGGGGTGAACTTCAAACTCAAATTATCCGTCCGCGGATTGTTGTAAAACTGGTCCACCCGGCTGTGTATGGCGTCATCGCCGGCCGCATACGCGCTCCGGATGGCATTGATGCCGGAAATTTTCGCCTGCCTTAAAAGCTCTTCCGCATTCTGAAGCCGCGTCTCCAAGATTGCTATCTGTTCGGAACGCGCTCCGCTTTTCACTTTTGCAAGCGTGGCCTCGGCTGCCTCCAGCGCCCCTTCGGCCTGTGTCAGAGCCGCCACTTCGCCGTCGTTTTTAATCTCCAATATCACCTCTCCGGCTTCCACGGGATCTCCCAGTTCCTTGAAAACTTCCCGCACCTCTCCCGCAACCTCCGCGCGTATCGTGGCACGATTCTTAGATTCCACCCGCCCGATAAGAGACAGGGGGATCCGGGAATCAGAGAGATCCCCTATGCGCACCACCTCCACTTCCCGGGGCTTTTCGCTAGAAACGCGGGTTTCTGGGGCTTCTTCGGAAACCACCCGGGATACAAAAACAAACCCCCCGACAATGAGGAGAAGAATTCCAATAAGCCATGCTAAAATCTTTTTTCCCATACCGCTTTAATGTACATCAGATTCAGCTCCCGTCAACTCCTTCCGGAGGAAGGCGATGGAAAACCCGAAAATCAGGGTCGTGGTAACAGCAGAGAGCATGCAATACTCGCAAATCGCCTCCAATACAAACAGCTGGATGGACACGAGCCCCAGAGACGCCAGGAACCCGACGCCCGAAATCCACACAATTCCCTTCAGAAACAAGACATTCCTGGTCCTCAATAACAAGAGCGATAACGCAAAAATAAGGGTGTAATACAGAATGCCCGGAACGGATATCGGGACGCCCCACACGGCGGCATACTGGCTCGCCAGCACGGCGCTGCATTTTCCCGTAAGGGAGCAGACAGCTTCGTTCTCGGAATAATGCTTCGCCAGCAGGTATATGGAATCCATCACTCCCACGATTCCCAGAAAAGAGAATAAAAGGAATTTCTTTTTCATTGGTAACACCATTGTATCACACAAGCCCCCGTGTGGGGGCTTGTGCATAACATTCGCGAACGCTTCCGTTACTGAGGTCTTCGCTCCGTCATGGGACGGGCCTCATTCACCGTAAGGGTTCTTCCTTCGAAATCCTTCTCATGAAACATCTCGATGGCGGCTTTCGCCTCCTCATCCGTAGACATTTCCACGAACCCGAATCCCTTCGAACGTCCGGAAAACTTATCCGTGATGATCGAAACAGATTCTACCGCACCGGCTTTCGAGAATGCTTCCTTAAGAGAGTCTTCCGAAGTTTGATACGGAATTCCCCCTACATATAATCTCTTACCCATTTATATATTGGTTCTTGTCTGTATAGGACGACCTCTTTCTCTCGCAACCGAACAAACACCTCAGTACAGAAACCTACACAACCACCAGTGTATACCACCCATCCCAAGAAAGCAAATAAAAAAAGCACCCCGTATTACTTAGGTGCCTTTCCCCAGATTAGATGAAAATAGCGAATAATGGAAAGAATGCCGAAAGAAACGTGAAGTAAAGGAATTTCCTTCTTTTCCATTCCTGAAACAGCGTGGAATGGAATACCTTTCCTTCCAGAACCTTCATACAGCGAAAACCCAAGAATACGGATATCACTCCCCCTGCCATCAAGAAATTTTCCGACAGCGCCAACGAGTGAATCTGAAACATGAATGAAAGCGCCAATAATACCCCCAGACCCGTTGAAAATCCGGCCAACGCGCAAAAAAACGCTATCTCCCGGGATAAGCTATCCCTTCTCCAGGTCAACACTTCCCAGCCTCTGCGAAACAGAATCGCGCATGCATACAGGGAAACAAACGCAATTCCATTCTGGAAAAATAAGCCGATAGCCGTCACGAGGAAAATTAACACGCTCCAAGATATCCATTGTTTCATTAGAGACGTGCTTAAGGATTTCTTCTTTGGTCCTATAACCTGTTCCACAGTTTCCATTTTTCTACTCCCTCTTATTTCAAGAAACTTTATACATAATGCAATAAAAAATAGGAAAGTCAAATATATCCTTTCCGTGGTATAGTGATTCCCGTATGCAGGATATCATTCTCATAGACAAGCCCTCCGGCATCACCTCCTTTGACGTGATCCGGTCCCTCAGGAAAAAACTGGGCATCCGGAAAATGGGGCATGCCGGAACCCTGGATCCCCTGGCCACCGGCCTTCTTATTGTAGGAATCGGCCCGGGCACCAAGAAGCTCTCTTCCCTTATCGGCCTTCCCAAGGAATATATCGCGGAAATAGAGCTTGGAATCAAAACCGACACCGCAGACCGGGACGGCAACGTCATAGAAACCAAGCCCGTGCCCAATCTCACGGACTCCGAGATCAGGAAAGTCCTTCAAAATCTGGAGGGGGAGATTCTGCTTCCCGTACCGGCGTATTCCGCCGTAAAGCAGGGCGGCGAGCGCCTCTACGCCCGCGCCCGGAAGGGAGAGTCCGTAACGCCCCCCCAGCGCACCATGGAGGTCCGGGAGGCCGAGTTCATGACATATAAAGACAATCTTCTCACGGCCCGCTTCCAAGTCGGCAGCGGCACCTATATCCGCTCGCTCGCAGAACGCATCGGAGAAGACCTCCAAACCCTGGGCACCATAAAAAACCTCCGACGCACCAGCATCGGATCATACAGAATAGAAGATGCGACTGCCCTGTCCGCTATTTCTTCGGATCCGGAGAAGACGGCACCACGAGCGTCATGAGAATATACGCCACAATGCCCGGCAAGAATCCCGTAAAGACCGCTACTAGCAAAAATGCCGCCCTTAAGAGGGCCGGATCCACTCCGAAATAATCCCCGAATCCCCCGAGGATGCCTGCAAACACCTTGTTCTCATCACTGCGATACAATCTTTTCATAATCCTATCATATCAAAAGAAAACCACCCGGACAATTCCGGGCGGTTTCCCACTATCTCCTAACAAGAGGCTTACGCTTTCTTCCAGATTTCCGCGTGACAATGCTTGACCAAAGCTCCTATGGCAGCCAAGCAGAAGAGGAAGGTTACGATCCATCCCACAACTGGAATCCATCCCACAAGAGACAGGATCAGGATACCGGCAATCGTGGAGATCCACGAAACCTCATACGAATCTGACTTCTTGAACAGCTTGAAGATCAGGCTTCCCGCAACGACGCCGGAAAGCATCTTTGCGAACAGAAGCACTGTTCCGTACGAAAGAAATGCCAAGATTCCCAACGGGATGCCTATTACCGTCACCAGAAGCAGGATCGCCGCAATGGGAGTCGCGACCAAAACCAGGAATCCTCTCCCGGCCTCTTTCCAGAATCCGGACAGAGCCGTCTCCGCATAGCCGCGGATGCGGGATTGGAACATGAGCGTAAGGATCAAAGCCCCCACAACCCACATCAGAAACTTCAACACGGCAGTGCCGAATATCCATCCCCAAAGATTCGAACTTTCACGGCCTTTGTCGGGCTTTCCGTAATCGATTTTCTCAAAATCAGTAGTTCCCAGAATCTGGGATCCTTCTTCGAAGGTCGCCTCGGTCTTCGATTTGTACGAGAGATTCCCCTCAACCACGGCTGTTTCTCCGAAACGGACCTTTCCGCCTGAAATCCATACATCCCCTTTTATGGTACCGTTTACGACAACCTGTTCGCCGTAGACCTCAGCGTCACCCAACACCTCTCCGTCCAACGAGATGTTTCCTCCGGCTACCGCAATATCGCCCCCGATGCGGGAGCTCGGACCGACATACATCTGCCCCGCGGCGCCCACGAGATCGCCTTCTACGCTTCCGTGAACCTGCACGGTCCCACCCACCAGGCGGGCATCATCTCCCACGCTACCCAAAAGATGCACATTGCCGCCCAGAGACAGGAGGTCTCCGGACACATCCCCGGATACCGTGACATTTCCGGATACACCCAACGCATCTCCGTCTACGGAACCGGATAGAAAAGTATTCGCGGCCGCGAAATAGACATCTCCGGCAATCGGTGCATCGCCACGCACCACGAGATCCTCTCCGGTTCTGAACTCCGCCGCCATAGCGGAAACCGGAAGGAGGACGAGAAGTCCCAAAACACAGACTTTTGCTATTAATTTCATATATTCAATTATTGTTTTCCACGACCTTTCTTTCTATTCTATCAGAAAATTCCATTTCTGAAGCCTCATCGTCTTCAAAGAAAATAGAATCCTACGCCTAAAAGAGCGGCAATCACGACCATGATAATGGGATGAACATTAAAGAACAAGATTGCAACAAATACCGCCAAGGCTATCAAGCCCGTCTTCCAATCAATGATGGATCCCTGCTTCAGCAGGAACACCAACGTTACGCCAATAAGGCCGACTACGGCCGGCTTCAGAGTCGAGAGAATGGACTGCACAAGCCTGTTCTCCCGAAAGGCATAAAAGAACATCGCCATAAAAACAACTAAAACAATGGAGGGAAGTATGACTCCCACGGTTGCCACCAAGGATCCCACTACCCCCTGAACCTTGTACCCGATAAACGTAGCGAGGTTTACTGCTATGGGGCCCGGAGCTACTGTATCTACCGCTATCACCTCCACGAACTCCTCGTACGTAACCCATTTATGCAGCTCGACAGCCTCCTTCTGGAGAAAGGGAATCATCGCGTATCCCCCCCCGAACGTAAACAGCCCTACCTTAAAAAATGTCAGAAACAATTCTAAAATCATACTTCAATAAAATCACTTCCCCTCCATATTAATCTTGTATTTCCTGGAAAGGTAGAAACGGTTCACGAGGCCGTTTACAAACCAAGTCAGCAAGATGATGCCCAAAAAATAAAGAGCTCCCTTCGAGGTGACCTGCGGAAGCTCGCTTTCCGTCATGTACCCGATGATTCCGGCAATCACCCCGATGCTCATGATGAACTGCAGAGACCGGAGCCCCTGGAAGGAGCTCTGCCGCTTCACTTCCATCACCCCCTCGATGGCGGACCGCAGATTCTCCTGCGTTCCCTTCCACATATGATCGATATACGACAACGTATCTCTCAGCGTATTGAACTTGAAACTAAAATATTTCTGCACCTGTTCTCCCAGTCTCAAGCTATTCACAAAGCCTCCTCGGCTTCCCGCAAAAATATCCATCTGGTTAATGCGGTTGTTTACCACGTTCACCAGCCTTTCATGACTCTCGAGCCTTGCCCGAACTTCGTCCGCCTCCGTACCCCGAATCACCTTCTGGTTCTTGACTTCCATAATGCTTTCCCAAACCTGCCGATGCAGACTCAGGTAGGCGTACAAGTGGTTCTGGAACTCCCTCAGGAATATGTGCAGTTCCGCAAGATTCCTTCCCAGGTCCTTGCTTTTTTCGGAAAGAACCACGAAAAAGCCTTCCCGGATCTTGTACACCTTTACATCTTCCGAATTCAAGACTATTAAAGCCTTTCCGAACTTCTCCGGGGGAAACTCGAACTTCTTAAGGTCGGGAACTTCCTTTATTACCACCATTGGATGTTCCCGGGACTGGATCAGCTTGTGCGAGGTCGGAGCTCCTAGGGAAAAAATGTAGGACACTGCCGGGTTCAGGCGGTCCCCGCAGTAATCCTCGATTGTTTTTTTCGCCTCGCTGATATCCTGAGATTCCGTCTCCAGCGTGTAGAGTCCGTCCTCGTAATACCGTATCTTCATTCCCCCTTCCGTCTCCGCCTGGACATAATCCATGTATCCGCTTCTTCTTTCTACATTCTCGATGCGCAATGCCCTCCACAATTTCTTAAGATCATCTTCCGGAAGATCCAGTTCGGACGTCCCGTCCGTAAAAAACTCCTCTATTTCGTCCAAATGCAGAACGGTGCGCTGGTACCACCCTCCGTATATGATTTTGTATGTTTCCTTAGTCATCTGAATATACGTCCTATTATACAACATTCCTCCCCCTTTCGCGTCATATATTCCTCGAATCCACGGCCCAATGCAACAAAGCCTGCCTCTGCTTTTTTCGGCACGACAGATCTCTCCTTCGGCAATTTTTCCGTATAGCGGCCGCATGCCGATGAATCGCCTTCCATCTTTTAATCTGCCGGGCGTCATCCCCGCCCCTCCTCCCCCGGTAATACCTGCAATACCACTGGAACCACCCCCTCGGATCGTCGGGATGGATCCAATCCTTTTCTTTCCATACGGACAAGGGCTGGCTTGCTCCCACGCCGAAATAGTTCAGAGAATCGTCTTTGCCTTCCGGAGACAGCCTGGCTCTCCGGAACCAGGATTTCGGAAATTCCTTCCTGCAATCCGTCATATATTTCCCTCCGAAAACACCCAGCTCCAGCATCTCCCGCGGCGTAAGCTCCGGCCTGAACCCGGGATCGAAATTCCTGCCCGCCGGCTCCGTAAGGTAATACACGTACCCGTCCTGCATCTTGTCCCGGACCGCCACGCGCTTCGGCTTCATGCGTATGCCACGAGGTACCACGCCAACAGTGCGAGTGCCGACCACCATCCCAGAAACGAGACTGCAAAGCTCGCCGTGATCTTTCTCTGCCAGGAATCCGGCAACAGTTCAGAAGATCTTCCCTCCCGTTCCCGTTCCAATAAGAAGGGGCTCACTTTAAAGGAGAGGAAGCACCCGTTCAAAATCAAGGCCACTGCGATCAGGGCATGCGCAAGCGGAATGCCGCTCCATCCCTCCGAGCGGTACAACAGGCATCCGCCCAGAATACACAGCCCTATCCCCGCCCAAATCAGGGGCTTCGTCACTTTGTGCGTGCGAACCGTAGCCTCCGTCCAGTACGAGGATTTCCTGCCCAAAAACCCGTGCAGATCAATCACCGTCACGGCCCCAAGGCCCAGAACAAAACCCGCCATAAAAATAAAAATTCCCGCAATGTCCAAATATTCCATCACTCTATGTCCACCAAGGCTTCGTTCCGCAGGACCAGGGGCATGGACAAGGGTGGATTATACCGCGCAATCCGCACGGAAGACTTCGCACCAATCCCGTCCCGCTCCAAAAATTCCAAGAGTTTCCGCGCGGCCTCCTTGCTCCTCTCCTCCGTGGCATACCATCCTCCGAAAGACCGGACCGCGACCAGCTTGGGATTCACTTCCTCGAACACCACTCTCTTGTCCACCGGATTCGGCAGGGACTCGAGATCATAAGAGGACGGCATCACGAAACTCACCACATACTCCCCGGACTCTTCTTCCGTCAGGACGGGCTTCGTCATAGCTATTGCCTCCCCCTCCGAAACGGATACCGGGCTCGTCATCGCAATACCCTCCTCCCGCACGTTTTCCCCGAAAATATACCCGGCCAAGATCCCGAAAGACCTCGAAGCGGCTTCGTCATAAGAAGAAGCCTCCACCCGGGTCTTCGCAAGAATATACCCCGGATACTCCCGTATCTCGTATCCGCCCCGGTCTTCCGCGATCCGGTAAGCGGGCTCCTCGACTGTAGAAATATAGATTGCACTCACACCGGCCCAGAGAACCAGCAATACCACCACGCCTAACAGCACCCCGTTTGTTACGCTCATAGATTTTTTGGTTTCAAAATCCTCAATAGCCTCATAAGAGGCAATTGGGCCGCGCATACGACTTGGTCGGCCCCTCCGTAATAAACGAACAGGTCCTTTCCCCGTATCACCGCTCCGCAGGAAAAAACCACATTATGCTCCTGCCCCACTTTTTCATACTCCTCCACCGGCTCCAGGATGGGATCCTCCGTACGGGCCAGAAGCTTCGTGGGATCCTTCCGGTCCAGGAGCGCGGCTCCCAGGCGGTACGTCTTCGACCTCGAAACCCCGTGATAGATCAGCAGCCATCCCTCCTTGGTCTCCAGGGGAGGCGCCGCTATGCCGATCTTCCTGCTGTCCCACGTACCGGGGCGCGGACCCATAACCTCTATGCAGCGCGTCACCTCGGGCCGGGAGAGATCTTTTGCGAAATCCGCGCAGATCACCGGATCAATCCGGTGCAGAATCATATATTTCCCTCGTATCTTTTTCGGAAAGATGCAGAGATTCTTCTCGTTCACATGGGGAGGCGTCAACAGAACCGGGATGCTCCACTTCCCCCAGCGCTTGGCCGCAAAATCCCCCGCGGATATCTTAGAGAGCGCCACCCGGGTGTTGTGGGCCCCGTCATAGGCGGTATACGTCATATAAATCGTCCTTCCTATTTTCGTGAGGCGCGCATCCTCGCATCCCGAATTCACGGAACTTCCCGGAGGCTTCATTTCAAAAGATTCCCGCGGCAGATACGCCGGAGTGTCGGAGACCTCCGACAGCGTCATTCCGTCCCGGCTCATGGCATATCCCATGGAAGACGTGTTGTCCCGGGACATCGCCCGGTACAGGATATGAATCTTTTTCCCGATCTCCACCGCCGCCGGGTTGAACGCGGCCTTCGCTTCCCAGGCATGTTCCGGGTTCTTCTCCAGAAGCGGATTTCCCGGACTGCGTTTCACGAAGGAAGATCTCCGTTCCGGCATCATGGCCCCCAGAAGATCATCCAGGTTCAGGGAAGCCTTCGCACAGGTCGTGTCCGCCCCTCCGTAATAAATGTCCAGGCGCCCGTCGGAAGACAACAGCGTTCCAGAGGGAAACACGACATCCGGAACCATGCCGTAGCGCTCGTAGACCTCCTCCGGAGTCAGAATAGGGCCCTTCGTCCTGCCTATAATCTTCCGGGGGTCTTCCGAGTCCAGTAGCACGCCCTCGATGCCCACGGTGCGCTTTTCCATTCCGCGATAATAATCTTGGATATAGGAATAGATCATCAACCATCCCTCTTTAGTCTTCAGAGGAGGCGCTCCGACTTCCACATGATCCTCCTTCCGCCGCACGATCCCCGTGATCCGGTCCCTTTCCGAACCCTTCTTCCAGGATTCCCAAAATCCGGCATCCCAGAGATCCGAAATCTCATCACAGGCGACAAGCATCATTTTCACGGGCTCTGGAGGCCGGTCCGTGTCCATGCTGAACAAGACCGCCACCTTCCCCCTGATGCGCTCCGGAAATAACGCCATAGCCTTGGCATTGAAAGGGGTTATCAGATGCTTTTCCTCTACGGTCTTGAGATCCGAAGACACGGCCACCCCCACGCGTATGCCTTCGGCCCGGGGAGGCATCTCGGATATCGCGGTATAAAAAATATAATACTTTCCTTCGAACCGGGTTACCCGGGGATCCTCGCACCCGAAGCAGTCCCATTCCGTATCCGGAACCAGAAACCTCTCCCATCCGCGGAAATGCTCTCCGTCCGAAGAGATGGCCTTCCCTATGGAAGACAGCTGATTCGAGGAATTGGACAACGCATTGGAACGCCCCATAGCGCGGTACAAGAGATGTACCGTTCCGTCTTTTTCCACGGGGCATCCGTTGAAGGTTCCCAGGGACTGCCAGGAGTAATCAGGAACCGGAACCAGAAGTGGATTGTGCGTCGAACGCCGGATAACGTACATACGTCTTCATCATACCACAGCCAGGCGTTTCAATATCTCGCTAAGCGGAGCGGACGCCACCGAAACCGTCTTGTCTCCCCCGCCGTAGTAAACGCGGATCTCATCCCCGTCTAGCACGGCACCGCAGGCATACACAACACCCGGCTTCCAATCGTTTTCATACGGAGTATCCGGAGAGAATATCGGACTCCCGGACCGCGCTATCACCTTCCGAGGATCTTCGAGGTCCAACAGCATGGCTCCCATCTTATACCGTCCGGGATCCGACGCTTCTATCGCATGATAGAGCACCAGCCAGCCCTTTTCCGTACGGACGGGAGGGGGGCCCGCACTTCGCACCCAGGCATCCCACCGCCCGTGGCTTCTCTGTCCGTGGCGGCTCCGGATAACCTCCTTTCCCGATCCCAAGTCTTCCAGGGAATCCACGTAATCCACCTGCACCTCCGGCGTAATGCTGTGCAGGATCGCAAACCTGCCCCTGATCTTCTCCGGAAACAGCACCCAGTTCTTATGAACCTCCCCTTCGGGAGAAAGGAACATGACATCGCTCCAGTTCCACCTTCCGGCAAGAAAATCCTCCTCGGATATGGATACCAGGGCCGCCCGCACAAAATCCCAGCCGTCAAAAGCATTAAACGTTACATAAATGCGATCTCCTATCTTCACGATCCGGGGATCCTCGGATCCTCCCCAGCTCCCTCCGGAAGGATACAGGACAAAACTGTACTTACCCGACCTTCCCGGACGGAGCATGGAAAAGACCGGGCTATCGCTCCTTTTGTCAAAATCAAATCCGTTCTCACTCGAAGCGTGCCCCAGGCGCGATATCCCGTCTTCCCCGATGGCTCGGTAGAGAACATGCGTGCGATCCCCCAGCCGCACAGCTCCGGGATTGAACACAGCCAGGGATTCCCAAAAATTTCTCCTCGGCCCAAGTACCGGATTCTTACTGTGGCGCCTCAACCCGAATGAACCTCCCTTCTTCCCCGAAGGAATCGTCAAAAGCAGAACCAAGACCAAAAGAGCCGCTATAACACCTATGAAAAGATCGAGGGGAAACGAACTCATACCTTGCTTTATGATTTTTCTTTTATCCGACCATACCGGTCTTCCAACCGGATGATATCGCCTTCGTCAAAGTCTCCGAATGAAATCTCCAGCACAAGAACGCCCCCCTCTCCTCCTGTTATGCGGTGTATCTCCCCTTCCGGAACAAAAAAGTTTTCGCCTGCGGACATGGGAAATTCCCGATCCCCGATGCGGGCCACGGCTTTCCCCTTTACGATTCTCCAAAATTCCTTCCGATGTTTATGCTTCTGCAAACTGAAGGCCTCCCCTTCGCGGATCGCAAGGAGCTTCACCGTCGAGGGCTGGTTCAGGGTAAACCGCTCGAACCCTCCCCACGGCCTGTCTTCCCTATCGTAATGTTCCAAGCCTTCCATATGCTTTCATCATACCACAACGCATGGTCGTCCCGCTAAAAAGAAGACACCCCCCTCCAGGGGGGGTGCGACGCCTACTTCGATTTCTTAGCCTTCTTCTTGGTGGTCGTCTTGGCAGCAGCTTTCTTTTTCATATATTTGTTCCGCGTCGCGCTTGAATGTCCTCACGAGTGCGTCGTTGGGCATAAAATCTCCTGCGGCGGAGTTAAAAACACACTCGACCTTTCCTTTATTATATATTTTCGAACCTGTGCATAACTTGCCTCAGACTCGCCGGGGATTCCCCCGGAACCCGAGTGGTTGTACCATACATACCATGCGAAGCATACCGCCCAAGATACTCGTGCCTGTTTCCGCTATTTTCCTCCTTGCGGTAGCGCTGTTCGTATTGAACTCTTTCCGTTCACCCGGAGACGGAATCGGGACGGAACGATTCGTCGTATCCCAGGAGGCCGCCCGGCATGAAGCGGTACAAGACCTTCGTGACCAAGGCTTTATCCGCAGTACGTGGGCCTTCAACATTGTGCATCCCGGATCCATAACCCCCGGAGGATACCGGCTCTCGAAAGACATGGGCGTTCTAGAAGTGGCCGGCGTACTCTCCAGCCCTCCCTATATGCGGTGGGTCACCATCCCCGAAGGGTTCCGCAAAGAACAGACAGCCGAGCTTCTCGCCCAATCCCTCGATTGGACCGAAAACCAAAAAACAGATTTCATAACACAAGATACCGAAGTAGATTCTGATACGGCGGAGGGCGTCTACTTTCCGGACACCTATCTCATCCCCATCGAAGAGACGACAGCCCGCGTAGCAAAACGCCTCCGCAACCGCTTCGATGAGAAATTCGCCCCTTATGCAGAAGAGGCCTTGGAAAAAAACATCCGATGGCCCACACTTGTTAAAATAGCGTCTCTCATTGAACGGGAGGCAGCCGGGAAAAATGATATGGAGCTCGTATCCGGCATTCTCTGGAACCGGCTTCTCCAAAACCAGAAACTTCAACTGGATGCCACCGTCCAATACGCTCGGGACACGGTCTCCAACTATGACATAGGATCCTGCGAAGAAGATCTCTGCCCCGGTTGGCAATCCCGGTACCACGGAACCTATGCAGCGGAATACGGATGGTGGAAACCCATATCCGTACAGGACAAAAACATAAGACCCTTCAACACCTACGTGCATCCGGGACTTCCCGAACGCCCCATTTCCAACCCCGGCCTGGATGCCATCCGTGCAGCCCTGCGTCCCGCACAAACCGACTGCCTTTATTATATCCACGAAGACTCCGGGATCATCCACTGTTCTGCCACCTACGAAGGACACCTGGATAATATAGAACGGCATCTCAAGTGATCTTATGAGGACAAAGCTCCCTAGGCTTCCAATTCCGCAACCAGGGCCTTGTGATCACTCACCCCCTCCCGAATATTCACATCCCAAACCTTCACATCCGGACTCGCCATAATCGTGTCCACCACCAGCTTCAGTCCTTTCTTTCTGTGCAATTCGGGATCCAGGGTACTCTCTATTCCCCGCGGAACCAAATCAACCAGTTCGTGAGCCAGCGCATCGTACATGTATTCCCCTCTCGCATTATTCAAGTCTGCTGTAAACACCAGAGGGGACGGCAGCTCCCGTATGATTTCCAAAAACTTCCCAAATATATTTCCTGTTTTTACTACTTCTTTCACGTCCTGCATTTCATCGAAGACATGGTCCTCCAACCCCGGCGTGGAATGATCCGTAACAGGAAAATGCGTGGTCGCCACCGTGAGGCCCCCTTTCAATGAAGCGGATAAAACCGAGTAGTAGTAGGAGAATCTGTTTTCAGGCCTGTTGCCATCCGCCATTTCTTGTGCTGGGTCCACCCGGGGAATTTTTATGCTTGTCGCGTCATCATACCGGATATCCGACGCCTCCAAGATCCTGACCTTGGAGAGTATGGCATACCCCAGAAGACCCCCGGACTCCGTTCTTACAAGGGGAGAAAACACAAACCCGTATCCGAAGTCGGACGCCATCCTCCCGGCATCTTTCTCGTATATCTCGCAAAAACACGCCACATCCGGATTCTCGCCATCCAGAAGCTTGCGAACTTTCTTCACGTGCTTGTCTCTTTCTATGTTCAGATGAAGGATCTTCATGTCTTTCACCATTGTATCAAAAAGCCCCGGAAATATCCGGGGCTCCCGTATGATCCTTACTTATAGTATTCCAGCAGCGCCTCCATCCCTTTCAAATTCCTATCCCATTCCACCGTCTCGTGCGTCGCAAGCTCCACCGTGATGGCCGGAATCCCGATGGAAGCCAGCCATCCTTCCGCATCCCCCGTGATCTCGTAGAAATCAAAAGATTCCACTGCCGGATATCCGGCCGCGTCCGCATACGCGTTCATCACCTCTATCGTTTCGGGCAACACCCCCTCTTCGCATTCGGATGCGTATACGGCATTGGACTGGCTGTGCCAGAAAACAGCCGCATCCACATCACGCTCCAGCACGAAATCCCGGATAGCCCGTGCCTCGGGCTCGGAAAACGCCTCCGTGCCCGCGCTCACCCGGTTCCCCCTCCACGTACTCTCGGATTTCCACTTGCAATCAAAGTTACGGTTCAGGTCCACGCCGTTGGCGTTGAACCTGCCCGAAGCATTGGAATCGTTCGAAGGAATATCGGAAGCGGAAAACCTTCCTTCCCTCCGGACCGTCTCGTACACCCCGTCCGGATTCGCCGACGGAACGATCGTCACGGCCACTCCTCCGGGAACAAGCTCGGGATGGGCGTCCAGATAATCCACAAATTCGTACGCCAACAGCACGCTGTTCCATTCGTATCCCCCGTGGATCCCCCCCACAAAGAGAAGATGGATGTCGCCCTCCCCGTACGTGTAACTCTCGATATCGCGCCCCTCCACGGACTTCCCGATCACAGCCCGGATAGGAACCGCTATTTCCCCTTCTTCCAAATTCCTCTCCGGAACCGCCTCCGGCTCTTCCCTGCCGAACAACAAAAAAATCCCCGCCGCCACGAGAATGGCGGCAAGGACAATGACCCCTATCTGCTTCGCCGTCAGGGATCCCATTATTCTCCGTAATGATCCAGAAGCGCCTCAATCCCGGACCGGTTCTTGCTCCATTCGGTATTCTCGTGATCCGTGAGCAGAACGCTGATCGCGGGAATCCCCTTCTTAGCCAGCCAGTTCACCGCGTCTCCCGTGATCTCGTAGTAGTCGAATTCCTCAAAGGCCGGATATCCCGAGGCCTGGCTGTAGAGATTCATGATGGTACGCGTTCCGTCCAGCACCCCGCTGTGGCAGTTGGATGCAAACACGCCGCCCGCCGCGCTGTACCAGACAACCACTCCATCCGGATCTTCCGCATTCACGAAATCCCTGAAGGCCTGCGCTTCCGGTTCGGAGAAGACCGCGGATCCCGCATTCACTTCCCTGTCCTGCCAGACGCCCGTCGGCTGCCAGTCGCAATCAAAGTTACGGTTCAGGTCCACGCCGTTGGCGTTGAACCTGCCCGAGACCGTGTCTCCCGAAACGTCGGAAGCGGAAAACCTCCCGGTCATGCCGGCAACCTCCTGCAGCCCGTCCGGGTTCATCACCGGTATCACCGTCACCCGCACGTTCTCCGGAACCGCATCGGGATTCTCATCCAGGTAATCCATGAGGCTGTAGGCCACGAGGCTCGTGTTCCACTCATATCCCCCGTGGATCCCTCCCATAAAGAGAAGTTTCGTGTCTCCCGTGCCGTAATGGTAGGCGACAATCTCATGGCCTCCGGCCGATGTCCCGATAACCGATTCCTTCTCCATGGCCTCCGGTTCGGTCGAGGTCGCTTGCTCCCCTCCGGATCCTTCCGGTTCCGTCGAAGTGGAGTCCGGCTCCGTCATCTCCGTCCCGCTTTCGGGAACCTCCGTATCTCCGGAGAGGTCCTGAACGAGAAGATACGCCCCCAGGGCCGCCAGGGCCACAATAACCAAGACAATTATTATTTTCTTCATAGTATTTCCATCATACCACACACGCCCCCTTTCATACAAAAAGGGCTCCTAAAAGCCCCTTTAATCGAATACGGAGATGAGATATTCGTCTATTTTCCGCTGGTCCATGTCGTAAAAACTCATCCCCTTCTCAAAAAGATCCGTAGCGAGCCTGACCCCCACAAATCTCCAGTGCCACGGCTCATAGATGTAATACTGATTGTCCTTCGGGTAGGACAGGATGAATCCGTACTTGTAAGCATTGTTCTGCAGCCACGAGAACGCCTGGGTTTCCCCGAACCCCTCGAGCGTCCCGTCAATGCCGGTCGTCAGAAAATCCACCGTGGTACCCAGCTGGTGTTCGGAGTACCCCTGGTCCGCGGAAAAATCGTTCGCCGTGCCGTATCCGTACGTCACGATATATTTGGACTTCAAACTGGACTGCGTTCCGAAAGAACGGTATCCGGACCGCACAAAAAGATCCACGCCGGCTCCGCGGGCGTCATCCAAAAGATCCACCAGGTACGGCCTGACCCGGGAATGGATCTGTTCCGGATCATCCTCGTAATACAGGTATTTCCGGTCGACGAGGCTCAAAGAAGACGGGGTATAATGCTCGCTCAAAAAATACACCTTGGAATATTTCTTCAGGATCTCCTCGTCAATGCTCGAGAGCTTCTGAAAGATGTCCACCGCTTCCTGCGCGGTCTGGAGCTGATCCTGGAAAGCATCGTTTCTCTTCCGCTCTCCCTGCAGAGATTCGGAAAGTTCGTCACGCTGATTTTCCAACGCCAAGAGATTTGTCTTTAAAGTATGGATCTCGGAATGCGCGTCCCCCAAATTCATCCGCGCCCCCGCTAGATTATTGTGAAGGCCCTCGGTCTCCTCAGCGTACCGGTAATACCCGTACGAGCCCAAGCCCGCCAAGACAAACAAAAAGATAGCCAGCGCAATCGCAAGCTCGTGCTTCTTGAAAAACCCCTCGGAATTTTCCATATTCTGAAACTCTTCCATACAATATGGATTGTACCGCTCTTCCCCCCTTTTTTTCAACTATGCAAGCAAAAAAACCCGCCTTCCGGAAGACGGGTTTTCCAGGCCTTAAAAGGCCCTACATAAGGATCTCAATATCAGCACCCGCCCGCAATTCCTGAATATGTTCGGCTAGCAACTGCCTCTGTTTCTGCTGCAAGAGGAAGGATTCAATCTGGTCCCGCACCTCCTCAAGGGCCGGAGCGTCTTCTAAAACGGCAACCTGCTGTTCGTACAGGTTGTTTATCTCGTTTTCCGTAACCGCAAGAGGCTCCCCGCTTATCACCTGTTCCATGTATTTCTGCGCCGCGATGTCGGAAGCGATGCTCTCGCGCAAATCGGCTTCGGACATCCCGAGATCCGTGAGCGCCTTTCCGTATCCGCTTTCATCCTCGAACCGACCCTTAATCCCTTCGATCTCGGCATCGATCTCTGCCTCATCCGCCGTGATGCCCGAAGATATCGCAACCTGACGGACCAGAACGCTTGAGACGAGCGTATCCAGCGTCTGGTTCCTGAATTCCGCCAGACTCGCTTTATCGAGCGATCCCAGATCAAGGCCCTGTTCCAGGGCAACCTGCGCTTCCAGCGCTTCAAGGTTTTCCCGGGTGATATCCTCTCCGTTTACGGTAGCTACGACCTCCGAAGGATCCGAGGCTTCCGGAAGAGAGTCTGAGAAATACAGCCACGCGCCCGCGGCGACGACTACGACGATAACGATTCCCGCCACAATCTTCTGCATATTTCCATTATTCATATATGTCATCTTGCTTCATAAAAACCCGTCGACCGCGGATTACCCCTTAACCTTATCAAAGGGTGCATCCTCATACAAGCCGCCCGCGTTTGGTATAATAAACGCAGAAGATGTCCACGCTGCAAAAAATCTCGCTCGTAACCGCGCTTCTGGCCGCCCTGGGCCTCGGCGGATACAAAATCGTAAAGGACAACGCCGCCGACTCCTATTCCGACAACCCGGACGCGGGCCTCCACAAGATCGTGAACATCGTGGACGGCGACACCGTAGACATCGAGACGGGAGACAGGATCCGCCTCTTGGGATCCGACGCCCCCGACCGGGGCGAGTGCTTCTATTACGAATCCAAGGCATTCGCCGAAGAACTCCTCCGAGACAAGGAAGTGCGCCTTGAAAAGGACATTACCGGAACAGATAGATTCGGCAGGCTCCTGCGCTACATTTTTCTTCCCAGCGAAGATCCGGCCGACGACGACACCTTTGCAAACTACGCCCTGGTCTACGATGGATACGCCACCACCCAGGCCAGGCCTCCGGACAACAAATACCGCGAGCTTTTCTACTCGGCCCAGAAACACGCCCGGCAGGAAGGCCTGGGGCTCTGGACGGCCTGCTCCTCCACCATAGCCGCGGAAGCCGGGCTCTCCGAAGAAAATGAACAAAAGAGACAGGAAGACGCCCTCCCCCCGAACGAGGACTGCGTCATCAAGGGCAACATATCCGAAAAGGGATACGGCAAGACCTACACCCTCCCCGGATGCAGCAACTACAAGAACGTGAAGATAGATCCGGGCCGCGGAGAGCAATACTTCTGCACGGAAGAAGAAGCCCAAGCGGCGGGATTTGAAAAAGAAGCGACCTGCCCCTAGTCTTTCCCTCCGGCCTGCTCCCGCCAGAGGGCCGCGTACAAGGCAGTCCCCTCCGGATCTTCCAGAATATCCACGCGCACCCCCTTCTCCTGCAGCATATCCTCGTTGCCGAAAGCGTTCGTAATATCCCCCACCACGCGGTCAAACTGGCGCATGTAGATGAGCGCGGCGCAGACATCCCAGGGGCTCAGCGTCGTAAAGATCGTCGTCCGGCTGAAGTCCACCCTCCCCGCATCCCGCATAGCCGCCGTCTCTCCGTGATTGTACGGATCATTGTCCTGCACCAGCGTATTATGGCCCTTCCCCACGATCCTCCGGGTCTCGCTGTCCACGATCACGCCCCCGATCGGGCATCCCCGCCCCCATTGACATCTCACGCCAACTAAAGTATCATTGAAGCTTAAAATGCAGTCGGGTTTTAAAAAAGTATACATTGAGAATATGTCAAAAGGAACTATAAAGACGCTTACAGAAAAAGGCTTTGGGTTTATCGCCCGTGAGGGCGAGGCAAAGGATCTCTTCTTTCATTCTAACGATTTGAAGGATGTAACATTTGACGAATTAAACATTGGCGATGAAGTCAATTTTGAGGTCGTCGATGGAGACAAGGGTCCGAGCGCAAAGAACGTAGAGCGCGTATAAGAGATCCGGCTGGTTAACCAGCCGATCTTATGACAAAAAGCCAGTCGCGTATGCGATTGGTTTTTTGTAGAAATGCATTGCATCGAATCCATGGAAATCAGAAACATAGCCATTATCGCCCACGTCGACCACGGGAAGACCACCATCACGGACGCCCTGATGCGGCAGACGGGCGCGGCGGCGAACGAATCCGTGAGCATGGACAGCAATGCGCTTGAGAAAGAGCGCGGTATTACGATTTACGCCAAGAACGCCTCCATGTTCTACAAAGACACGAAGATCAACATCGTGGACACGCCGGGACACGCGGATTTCGGCTCAGAGGTGGAGCGCGTGCTGCGCTCCATCGATTCCGTGCTTCTCGTGGTGGATGCGGGAGAGGGCCCCATGCCCCAGACCAAGTTCGTTTTGAAAAAATCCCTGGAGATCGGCCTCAAGCCCCTGGTTGTCCTGAACAAGATAGACAAGCCCACCGCCCGGCCGGACGAGGTCCACGAAGAAGTCCTGGAGCTCTTCATGGACCTGGGAGCGACCGACGAACAGCTGGATTTCAAAACCGTGTACGCCATCGGAAAAGAAGGGCTCGCAAAAAAGAGCCTCGACGAAGACTCGAAAGACATGACGCCGCTTCTCGATGCAATACTGGAAGAGGTTCCCCCGGCCCCGAATGAAAAGGGAAAGCCGCTCCGCATGCAGATATTCAACCTGGACTACGACAACTACCTGGGACGCCTCGCCATTGCAAGAATCTACGAGGGAACCGCGCGGGAAAAAGACCGCCTTTTCGTAAAGGGAATCGGCAAAGAAACCCAGAAAGGAACCGTGACAAAGCTCATGACCTTCGAGGGATTCGCCCGCAAGGAAGTGCCTTCCGCAGAAGCGGGAGACATTGTCGTGGTGGCGGGCTTTCCGGACGTCTATATCGGAGACGCCCTTACCACGGACGAATCCGCCGAACCCCTCCCCCACATTGCCGTCGACGAACCGACGCTTTCCCTCGCATTCATGGTCAACGACTCCCCTTTCTCCGGCCGGGAAGGGAAATTCGTAACGAATTCCCAACTCAAGGAACGCCTGGAAAAAGAGCTGGAGGTGAATGTGGGAATCAAAATAGACTTCTCTCAAAAAGACCGCTACACCGTATACGGGCGCGGAGAAATGCACATCGCCATTTTCCTCGAAAACATGCGGCGGGAGGGATACGAGGTGCAGGTATCCCAGCCCCACGTGATCCTGAAAAAAGAGGGTGAACAGACCCTGGAGCCCTTTGAAGAGCTCATCATCGACGTTCCCAATTCCCTTTCCGGAACCATGATTGAAAAAATCGCAAAAAGGAAGGGAGTCATGAAAGAAATGAAGTCCCACCGCGCCAACACGCGGATCGTATTCGAAATCCCCACCCGCGGGCTTTTGGGACTCCGCTCGGAATTCATCATCGACACGAAGGGAGAAGGCATCATGGCGTCCCATGTCATCGGCTTCCGGCCGCATGCGGGAGAGATCAAGCGGCGCGAAGTCGGCTCCATGATATCCATGGCGGCCGGAAAGGCGCTGGGATACTCCCTTTTCAACCTGCAAGACCGGGGGGTTCTCTACATAGGCCCGAACGTGGAAGTTTACCAAGGCATGGTTATCGGAAACGTAAGCAAGGGAATCGACATGACCGTAAACCCGACCAAGGGAAAGCAGCTGACGAATATGCGCGCATCCGGATCCGACGACGCCTTAAACCTTACGCCCCCGACCCCCCTTACGCTGGAGCGGGGCCTGGAAATCATGGCGGACGACGAACTGCTCGAGATCACCCCTAAGTCCGTCCGCATCAGAAAGAAAGACTTCAATTAAGCATCCAAATCGAATAATTCAGATACGAAGCGAAGCTGACCCAGAGAAGGTACGGCAGGAGGAGGTACGCCCCCGGTTTTGATATTCTGTAAAACACCGCGATAGTCCAGACAATCGCAAGCCAAAGAACGATGATATTTACCAAGGCCCACCCGGGGCTATGCAGGCCGAAAAACACTATCGACCAGGCGGCATTCAAGACAAGCTGAATGCCGAATACTCCCAGCGCTACCCTGACTTTTTTCCATCCCCATCCGTTTTTCCAGACCAAAAACGCCGCGACGCCCATCAGGGCATACAACGTCGTCCAGACGGGCCCGAACACCCAGCCCGGAGGATTCAACGCCGGCTTTGCGAGATCCGCATACCAACCGCCGACCGACGACGCGGTAAACAGGGATCCGATACCACCGGCGGCCTCGGATACCAAAATAGCAATAATGAGCTTTAACGCGTTTTTCATATTAAAATTTTCCAATTCTTAACCTCGTAAAAATTCAGGAAATATAAAAAATGGTTATTATCAAAGCAACAATAAATCCAACAATAAACGAAATCCAACCCATTTTCTTCTGTTTCTTTTTCTCTTCTTCCGTTAATTCCCGGATCTCCCCCCGTTTTTTCGCAGCCCCCTCGAGCGCCGCGCCAATGGCGACCCCTATGCCCATACCCAGGGCAAATCCGATTGCCATATTATGAAGTGCAGCGCCGAACGCGCTTCCGATGCCCGCGCCTATCGCAATACCCATTCCAACATACAATCCGGGCTCTTTTTGCTTCTTCGGCTTCTCTTCACTCATATAGATAAGGATAGCAAGTTTCAATAAGAAATGACATCGCGCACCTAGCTAAAAAATAGCCCTAACATATGTTAGGGCTTCTATAAAAGTCTAATTCACTTATAAAACCTTTTTATAAAACCCGCTTTATTTCGTAAGTTCCACCATCATACTTTCAAGGGCGATTCCGTTATACTGCTCTTTACTTATATCCTTATTCTCGCGCAAAACAGTCACATCGAATCCAGCATCTTTTATCTTGTCTAAATAATCATCTTTCAATAAGGCTCCGGCAACGCATCCAGATATCAGATCCTTATCATTTCTCTGTTCTTCAGACAATTCTTCTAATAACACGATATCAGAAAGGTAAATTTTACTTCCCGGCTTAAGCACGCGATACGCTTCCTGAAATACTTTGGACTTGTCAGGAGAAAGATTTACAACGCAGTTCGTGATTATTGCATCTACAGAATTATCCTCTATGGGAAGTTCTTCTATATCGCCCAATAAAAATTCTACGTTTGTTATATTTCTCTCTTGTATGTTTTCCCTTGCCTTTTCTATCATTTCCTCCGTTATATCTACTCCAATAACCTTCCCCGTTTTTCCAACTTTCTTTGAAGCAAGAATGGCATCGATGCCGGTTCCTGAACCAAGATCCAAAACTACGTCCCCCTCTTTTATTCTTCCGAACGCCAAGGGGTTTCCGCAACCAAGCCCGAGATTCGCCTCTCCCACGATCCCGAGATCCTCTTCGGAGTAACCTATGCTCTTGGAAATATTCTTCACAGCATTACACCCGCAACAAGAATTTTTCCTTGTTGCTAATTCCTTATATTTATCCTTAACAACCTTTTTTACCGTCTCTTTTTCCATGTACAGAAGTATACCAAAATAAAAGACGTTCCAAGTCCTATGTGGGTCATAAAAAATAACTAGAATTTATCTAGTTATTTTCGCTGCTCCCCGCGGTGGAGGATATTAGGACCTGTTTTACACAAATATAATTAAACCAATTTCGTATTTACTATCTCTCTATCAAAACCCGTATGGATTTCTTTAGAAAAGGTATGTCCTTCTCAACGGCGGACCATACTACATTCAAATCAACTCCAAAATATTCATGAATTAATTTATTACGCATACCAGAAATATCCCTCCATGATAACTCGGAGTTCCTTTTCTTTATCTCGTCTGATAATTTACCAACCGCCTCACCGATTATTTCAAGTTGCCGAACGGTAGCATCTTGAACCATCTTGTTCATAGAGTCGGTAAACTTATCTCTATCAAAGCCTTTCGTATACCCTTCTATAGCTTCAATCGCATCGAGAATATGCTCAAGGTATGCCTTATCTCTCTCCATATATTGGTTTAAGATCACGTACTACGTAATCCTTAATATAAGGACTGAGCGATGCTTCGGTTACTAAATCTACTGTTGTGCCCAATCTATCAGAAATCTCATTCTGTATATGTATCAGATCTAACAAGCTTTTATGACTACCCGACTTGAAGCGTATCAAAATATCTAGGTCGCTATTCTCATTTTCATCTCCCCTGGCCCGCGAACCAAAAAGACCAGCAAACTCTATTTCGTTTCTGGATAACATATCCCTGACGAGATTGATGTCTATATCCCTCATGAGGATAATAATAACATTTTTATGTATAAATTACTAGGATTAGAAACATTGAATTACCCCCGCACTGGACGATGTTCGGACCTGTTTGGGAATTATCCGTGTTTAATCTTAAGAATAAGAATTGAAACTGCTAATAACAAACCAAGACTATTCATTACAGCCACAGGCCCATTACCAATAATAACTGCATAAAGAATCCAAAGAATAAGACCTGTAATATAGATAATATATCTCAACCAAGATAGATCTTTTGTGGAGCGAGTTTTCCAACTTTTGATAGTTTGTGGCAACAAAGATATGACTACTAAAATACCGGCAACATACCCTAATATATCTATAAATTCCATACAAGAAGTATACCAAAATATCAGAGGTTCTAAATCCTATGCGGGGTATATAAAAATAACTAGGAAAATCCTAGTTATTTTCGCTGCTCACCACATGGGACGCGGGTTGGAACGGGGTTTAAGGAGAATAAAAAGGGAGACTAGTAAAAACTAGTCTCAAAAAAATAAAATGGTAACTCTACCGCGTCTAATAACCCCTCAATAGGCTGGCTTTTCACACCTACTTCAGGAAGCGCCCATAACTTCGGTAACTCCCATGTACCAAATGGAGTTTTCTGGAACCTTAGTTAATGGTCTGGGTTTTACCAATAATACTCGAAGAAAAACCTTCTCGGTTTAGCCTTTTAACCTTTCAAGTTACCAATTTCATTATACAAAAGAGTTTCTCTATGTAAAACTTGGTTTTCCACAAGGTTCCAAGGTGAAAAAGGGTTGCAATTTTAACCCGCATAAACAAAAGAAAAATTCACCGCTCACCAAGTGGGACGTAATTGGAACGGGTATAAAAAAGACTGTCCTGTATTTGGACAGCCCTTAATAATAAATCTGTTTTTTTTCACGACGCTACCGCGACAACTTCGGAAAGCAAATGTTTTTCGGTTTCGACGAGAAGCCTAGATATCTTGTCTATTTTTTCCTTAAAACCGGTTTCTTTCTCCACTTTTACTCCTTCTTTTAGAACTGTTGGCATGAGCCCGTTCATATAACAACCGAATAGGTCTTTGTCGTACAATATTGATTCATCATTACGGTTCAGTATGTCAAACGTCCATCTTGGAAGCATGTTGGATGAAGAAATTGAAAATGCGACCACGTCGGGAATTACTTCAGTCAAATCCTTGGGGAACTTGTGGAGGCTAACCGCAATCCCGGATTTTTGTCCTACAAGAGTCAGAGAAAAAACGTTGTTTTTTCCTGTGGTCTCAAAAAACACTATTTCGAATTCCTCTTTCGATAGAGTATCAAGAGTTTTCTCTCCATTCTTTAATAAATCCTCTGATGATTCAGTCATCTTTTCCCCTTATTTTTTATTTTTAATTAGTTAATTAGTAATTTCTTTCTGTTGGAACGATAGCACACTTCTGTGCTATTGTCAATTTGGCTCCCCGCGCTGGACGATGTTAGAACCTGTTTGATAGCTGTGTAGAGATTAAGTTAATCCATGGACTTATAATCAACCTTAACCCACGTTGCTCTTGGTTTGAGATAATTCCGTACTTCCTGGTGAGCGGGATGATCACCGTATCTCTTTATTGCATCTTCGTTCTCAAAAGAGGACGCTTGCGCAAAATCGTACCGTCCATCACCAACTTCTTTTATTTGTTTACCCACCTCCCAATCAATAATCTCTGGAATCTTATTCTTTAAGTCTCTCAGCATCTGTATGCCTTTTTCTTTTTTTTCTTCAGGAATGCCAGGATTAAATTTGAAAAGAAGAATGTGTTTAATCATATAAAAAGTATACCAAAATATAAGAGGTTCTAATCCGACTAGGGGGTATAAAAAATAACTAGAGTTTATCTAGTTATTTTGGTCGCTCCCCGCGCTGGACGATGTTAGAACCTGTTTTTGTATATAAATAACCCCCATTAAGAAATGGGGGGTAAGTTATTATTAACTTTTTGCTATTAATTAAACATAAACACAGTGCTTCCATTTGGAATAATGGGGTAGGTACCGAAAGGGTCTGCATCAATTTTCCAGATATCCGGTTCTTCGTAGGCGATATTTACAGTAATAATCCTACCATTTCCTAAGTCGGAAAAAATGAAGTTTCGACTTCCTTTACCTTTGACAAGAAGATTATCTGTTTTTCTATGCTGGTCAATTAAGAACTTTACAGCAGAAAGCGTTTCTTCAAAGTCAAGGAATTTATATCCAATCTTAGCAGAGAAGGAAAGATCATCAATAACTCCCATATCCGTTACACCCATATGAGCTCCGCATGAAACAATGTATCTACTGTATGTTCCCTTAAACTCAGAGACAGGCCCAATCCAATAATCTAGAATTTCCTTAGAAAATCCGTATTCAATAATTAACCTATTCAAATCGAAAGTTGTTTCCTTATTAAAGAAGTCATAGCTATGAAATTCCTCTTGGAGAAACTTCACACCCATTACTTTTGGATCTGGTATCAAGATTCCTGGTTCTGTGCCTTTATAATTAGCATACCGAATGATTGGTTGAAGTCTCTTTTCAACAATCATCTGAAACACCAGTGCAATCCAGTTAGGGTCTATGTTTTTTTCTCGAACAAGCTCAAGTATTTTTGAATTTAGATCAAACATTCGAGCCTTAACTTTTGTCCTTTCGCTGTCATCCATAGCGACTTTTATTCCTGTGCTATTACTCATAGCAACCTCCTATTAATCTGTTAATGGATCATCTCAGATTACTCATCCAAGATTTGTGGTAGCAAAATACCACATAGTGTGGTATTCGTCAATTCGTTGCTCCCCGCGCTGTACCAAGTTCGGACCTGTTTGGTGGGGGAGTAAATAAAAACCCCAGGGCGAACCATGGGGTGTATAAAACATAAACTTAAACGTTAAAGCTTCAATCAGCCAACCCATACATGAACATATACTCCATTTTTGCCATAGCCAGATACATGTTTTATTTGTATACGAAACGTGAAAAGAAAAAGTAAAAAAAGAATAACTAGTGGGATAATGATAGCGCCTACCATAATACCCGTATTTCGGTGTATTTTTCTTATTACCGTTCCTTTTTCAATTTCTTGAGAATAAACAAAGTAGCTGTTACCATAAAAACCATGATTAATGGGAGTATCTTGATTATATCGATATGATACACCATCCACCTTCGTCATATAGGAAATAGTTTTTTCTCCTAATGAAATGAAAGTTGTGTTGGCGTCCATTATTTGTAAGAATTGCTCTTTACCCACAAGAACTTCCCCGTCCAAGATATTTTGTACTTGAGTATGGTTGCCTGGTATTAAATCCACAGTATCAACAAATTCGGCCTGATAAGGGAAAAACAAAAATGAACCAACAAGAACTTGTATAAAAAGTCCTATTAACCCACAGAATGCAATCACCCTCCATGTGGCGTTTATTTTCGAAACTGTTAACCTTGTCTGAAATTTCTTAATTATATTCATCTTCTCTTCCTTATGCTGTTGTAAAAAAGTTTTTAACTAGCGTGATAATAGCACACCCAAGTGCTATTTGTCAAGTCAGCTCCCCGCACTGTATGAAGTTCGGACCTGTTTTTATATTAATAACTCTAACTTCTTCCACAACTCTTCAAATTTGAGATAACCCGCTTTTGCATTAAAGTGTCCCGCATTAGGAATAAACATTAACTCGACACCAAGATTATTTGATAACTGTTTCCCATTAGCTAAGGAAACATACGGGTCGTTATCAGAGTGGAATACAAAGAAATTGTCTGATTTCTTTTTTATCTCTTCCCAATTGAAATCAAAACCACTAAAAGCGTAATCTCTGTCATAATTCAGAAGTGGTTTTATCCCTATTGGTGTTCCTGTTAGAAAAACTGCCTTTACGGCATGTTTTAGATTTTCAAGGATACGAAGGGTAAAAACACCACCAAGGCTATGACCAACTATTATAGATTCTTCATTGATGTGCTCATCATATTTTTTTAATACATCAAACCATTCTGAAATTTTAGCAGGAACTACTGGAGGGGAGGGAAATTGAGGTACAAAAACCTCCAATTCTTTAGATTCTAATTTTTCTTTTAGCCATGGGAACCAGTTTTCTTCTGGATACCCTTCTGTGCCATGAAAGATAAATACATTCTTCATAAAAGAATTATACCAAAATATAAGAGGTTCTAAATCCTACGCGGGGTATAAAAAAATAACTAGGAAAATCCTAGTTATTTTCGCTGCTCCCCGGGTAGGACTCGAACCTACAACCAATCGATTAACAGTCGATTGCTCTACCATTGAGCTACCGGGGAATGTGTCGCTTTGTAAAGGACGCAAAGAGTATACCAAAAAACACTTTTTCTGCAAATATTTCAGATATCCCCTATCATGGTTCCCTAAAAACAAAAAGTCCCTACGCATCAAAACACATAGGGACGGATAATAAGAAAAACCACCGGCAATTCAATTACCAGGAAGTTTATGGGCTGGAGGGCATTGGCCACATCCCACTTTTTCACGGCAATCAATGCACATACTGTAGAGATAAGCCACAGAGACCAGGTAAAAAGGTCTTCATCCGCGGGATTGCTCCACACATTTACGATTGTCGGGATGGCGCCTATGAAAAGCACTACCTGGGAGCATATGATCGCAACAAGGGCATCATTCGTCTTCTTCCAGAATATGATCCCCACCACGGCTCCCGTGATGCTTATTCCTTCGATCGTTCCCATCTTCATATCCCCGTAAATCAAGGAAAGTATGAATATGGACCACGCTCCTATAGCCGCTGCAGTAATCTGTCCGCTTTCTGCTCCCTTCTTCTTCATGGCAACGGCACCAAGCGTATCCACGACTGCCCAGACAATCCAGGTCGCAATGGACGGCACCGCATCGCCATGTATTACAGCTATCGCGTACGGAATGTACGCCACGAAAAATAGCACTCCTGCCAATACATTCATGCCTTGTTCTCCTATCTAATTCTTAAATTATTTTACTGACATGAATATAACACTCTACTAACGTATTGTCAATGTATATTTGACCATATACCGAACAAAATGGCACCATATTCTAAGTTCATAACAAAGGAGACAACGCATGGATACCTATGACGCCGTCATCATTATGGGATCCGGGTTTTCCCATCCCGAATCTCCCGTTTTGGATACCTCTGGAAAATCCAGAATGGACAAGGCTCTGAAGCTTTTCCAAAAAGGAATAGCAACAAACATCCTGATAACCGGTTATGCGCGGCATCCCAAAACACTTGAATCTTTCCATGATAGGGTGGGTACATTCCTTTCCGTATACGTGGACCGGGAAGAAAGGGATCGGATATACACCTCCCCCGGATACCGGTACTCCAAGACCACCCGGGGAAACATTCTGGCCGCAGCGGACGTTATATACGAACAAGGATGGAAACGCGTCCTTGTCTGCACGGAAAAGCCGCACTACATATTCCGGGTCAGGGAATTATCCGAGAAACTCATCCCGAAAGTACGCGTTGATTTCACGGAAAGCCGGAGAGCTTCCCTCTTATATTGGATCAAGGAAATCCTGTATTTCCCCATCCGAAAGCTGTCTAAAGACAATGAAAAAATCGAGGACGGCTTGAGAAATCTCTGGAAAAAGATTTCTCCGAAATTCGGATACTTCGTATCCAGATAACCATTCCAGCCTGCAGAAATTCCTGCGGGCTTTCTTCTTGCACAACCTCCATATACTGGTACAATATTTTTGCCGTTCCCCCCATAGCTCAGTTGGTAGAGCAGCGGCCTTTTAAGCCGAGTGTCCTAGGTTCGAGTCCTAGTGGGGGGACTTTCCAAAAAACTCATTTCCCGGGCGGAAGAAACTGGAATCTTCCGCTTATCTTTCCGCTTCGCAATACCGCCGAATACACTTCCCTGTCCCGTATCTCCACCTCCAGGAGGCCCGGGGTCATGGTCTCCTCGGAAAAATACTGGTCGAAGACAAAATTCCCGAGGGAATAGAAAATGTGCTTGCCCTTGTACACTTCCTCCGTCTCTATGACATGCGGATGGTGCCCCACCACCAAGTCGGCTCCCGCATCCGCCGCGGCCCGGGCGAACTCCACTTGGGCGGACGTGGGCTCCGGAACGTATTCCTCTCCCGCATGCATGCTCACCACGACCACATCCGCCGACATATCCGCCTCCCGTATGGCCTCCCCGGCCTTTTCCGCATCCCAAAACGCTACGCCGCCTTTCTTTTCTTCTGCCCCCGCGGATTCCAAAAACTCCGTAAATCCGAGAAACGCGACTTTCGTTCCCCCTTCTTCCAGAACAAAATACCCGTATGCCCCCGTCTCATTCTCTCCGGCTCCGAAATATCCGACTCCCCCCTCTTGCAAGCGCACCATGGTATCCGAGAAGGCCTCCCGGCCGTAATCCCACATGTGATTGTTCGCCAGATTCACGGCGACCAGATTAGCTTCTGCCAACGCGGAAACCGTTTCCGGATCCATCCGGAAGGAATATTCCGAGCCCGCAAGCTCACCCTTGTCGGATACGGGGCCCTCCAGATTCCCTATGACCCCGTCAAAGGAATATAAATATTCCAAGCCCTTTTCAAAGGGAAACATGAAATCCCCTCCTCCGTACTTCCACACCACGTTTTCCACCCCGCGATCGAGCATGATATCTCCCACAAACAGCAATCTCAGGGGTTTCTCGGGTAATCTCTCTTCCACTATAGCCTTTTTCCCTTCAGGAACCTCAACCACGATCTCCGCCCCCGGCGGGATCAAGAACCAGGCACCGAATCCCAGAAGGACTCCCCCGGAAGCCGCCAAGCCGGCCATGAGTAACTTCCTTCCCATTGCCTCTATTGTACCAGAGATCAGTAAGGCCCTCCGTCCGGAACCAATTTTCTCACAAGCTCGTATGCCTCATCCACGGAATCCGCCATGTGGTAGATGTCCATGTCTTCCTTGCTGATCGTCTTATTCTTTCCCCACAAGGTTTTTTCTATCCAGGACAGAAGGGGTGCCCAGTATTCCTTACCCACCACAACCACCGGGATCTTCTGGATCTTCTTCGTCTGGATCAGGGTCACGATCTCGAAAAACTCGTCCATCGTGCCGAATCCCCCCGGAAAAAACACGTACGCCTCCGACGCGAAGGACAGCATGACCTTCCTCGTGAAAAAGTAATGGAATTCCTCGGAGTCGGTGGTGTATCCGTTCAGGTGCTGCTCGTGCGGAAGCTTGATATTCAGACCCACGGACTCCCCTCCGGCATCGTGGGCCCCCTGGTTCGCGGCGCGCATAATGCCTCCTCCGCCTCCCGTAATCACGGTGAACCCGTCCATGGATAGCCGCTTGGCCAATTCCCGGGCTTCCCGACATGCCTTCGCTTCGGGAGCCGACCTAGCCGATCCGAAGAATGTCACCGCCAGCTCGTATTTCTTCAGAATGCGGAATCCCCGGATAAATTCCTTCATGATCCGGAATATCCTCATCCACGTAACCTGATTGGGTCGGTATTCTTGAATCCCCTCGGATTCCCGTACCGCCTCCGTAACCGTCTTGCCTGGATTTTCTCTCATGTCTAGCAGTATACACTACCTACCCCCAATTGACACAAGTCCCCCAATACGATATAACAACCACGTGCCGAAACAGATGGATATCAACCGCATTATAGGGAAAAAGATACGGATTCAGCGCGAAGCCTTGGGATTTTCGCAGAAGGAAATGGGGGAGAAACTCGGGGTGAGCGGAAGCTTCGTAGGATTCATAGAGAACGGCAAGCGCCGCGTGAGCCCTATATTGCTACAGAAAATAGCCCGGGTCACCCGCCGCCCCATTTCCTATTTCTACAACGAGGTTCCGGACGATACCGCCCTCCGGGCCTTCCGGATACTCCTGGACGCCAAGCGCGATCAAAAGGCCCCGTAAAAACCGCCCTCCAAAGGGCGGTTTCTCTAAAAGCCTCGACTTAGGTTTCGCAAACCCCGGAAACGCATGCCAGCTCCTTCGCGCCGTGGGTATGGTCGTCTTTTTCGTAAAACACCAGCTTCGAGAAGTCCAGCTTCTTCATTTCGGAAACCCGGCGCTTGTATTCCTCTTCCGTAATCTCCTCGTACGGAGCCAGCTGGTACACGTGATCCGTCCGGGGAAGAAAGGAAAGGCCCCCTACGATGTCCCAGTTTTCATAGACGAAGTTGGCCACGCTGATCCATTCGTCGTCACTCACGTAGATTGTTGCGGAAGGATTATGCTCCGTGAAATGCACCTTGATTTTCTTCCATTCTTCCAAGAGATCCAGAGCCGAGACCTCGTCCTTCACGACTGCGCCCTTCGGAGCGGCTACGGGGAATTCCAGCACCATGGTCGTGGCATCCGAAGAGGAATACCCGACTTCCGGAAAATGCGGAACTCCCTGATCCTTCGCGAACTTGTACATGGGATCGTTCACGCTCACGCGCACCCTGCGGATGAAGTACTTCGAGAACCAGGGATGCATGCCGGACCCCACGCCCAGGAGCTGGCCGGAATTCCCGTGGGGCTTGATGCACGTGATGGCCGTAGACTGGCCAATCCCCAGCTTCTTCGCGTATTCCTTGTTCACCTCGATTCCGTACTCCCGGAGGTCATCCAATACCTTGTCGTCCCGTATGGCCTTGTTGTCGTAATACCCGGTAATCGAGACTCCCAGCAAGCGCTCCTCCTCGCAGTTCTTCCTCCATTCCTTGGAGATGTATCCGAAATCAGTCAGTGTCGCCTGATAGGTTCCCAATATTGTCGCCAGGCGCATCTTGCGGCGCAGGTCCTTTGCCGTATCCTTGGGCCGCACCACGATGGACGTCAGGTTGCAGAACTGCCGGGATTTCAAAATGATCTCCCCGCACGGATTCAGCCCCGGCTGCGGCTCGTCCTTGAGCTTCTTCCAGCGCCTCTCGGGAACCTGGTTTTCAAGGCTACCCCGGTTGAAAATCCCCCGCTCTCCGGACTTGGATTTTACGAGCGCCGTCCATTCGTCCAAGAAATCTTCTGCAGACGGCTTTTCCTCGTATACGGCGGAATTGTTCGCCATGGACCGCTGGCCCTCTGTCAGATAGAACTGGCCTTTCTTGGCATCCCGCATGGTCTCATCATCCAAATCGGACAGGGAGATCAGGGCGCTCCTGCGCACTCCTCCCGCCACCACGATTAATCCGATTTTGCAGATAATGTCGTGCATATCGATCGTGGACAGCCGCCGCCCCTGGCGCGCCAGGATCTTCCTCCTCGTGAATTCCATCAATTCCTTCAACGGCTGCGGGCCGGAACTCCGTCCGCCCATGGTCATGAGGCGGGCTCCCGCGGGGCGCAGCTGGGAGTAATCCACTTCCACGTCCTCGCCTTCGGCCCAGACGTTCAATGCCTTCACAAACGCGTCCGCCCATCCTTCCTTGCTGTCCTCCACCACGATGTTCTTCGCCTTCTTTCCCGCCTGCTTCTTGATCTGCGGAAACTTCTCCACGTTCTCCGCCTCCACGCTGAAACCGAGCCCGGCGCCGCACATGGAGATGTACATGATCTCCCCGAGGTCCTGCCACCTCGTCGGGGCGACATACGAGCAGTTGTACGCCGTCACGTTCGTCTTCCGGCACGCCTCCCCCGCAGACCACAACAGCCGCATGGAGGGGCACACGTCTTGTTTCAAAATTCCTTCGCGCACTTCCGCATATTCTTCGTCGGAAATCTTGCGCCCTACGTTCTCCTTCATGTAATCCATGAAGCGGTCGATGGTCTCAACCCACGTCTCCCGCCGCCCCAGGTCGTCGCGCCACCGGGAATACATCTGGTAGAAAATAAATTCGTTGTACGACCCCTTGAAGTACTTGCTGTTCTCCCGGATCAGGTCCCGTTCGGGCTTGGACACCTCCGGATGCTCGGCCCGCATCCTCGCATGCTCTTCCCGGTACAAAATATAGGCCTTGGCCGTCTTCGACAACTCAAATTCAATGAGCTGAGTCTCGATCATATCCTGGATCTTCTCGATCCCTATAGGAACAGACGTATCATATTCCTTGGACAGACCCTTGAGCGCCGCGTTGGTAACTTTCTCGGCTTGTTTTTCACCCCCTTCTCCGGAAGCCTCCATAGCTTTCTGGATGGCGCTCATGATTTTCGACTCATCAAACGGAACCACCTCTCCGTCTCTCTTCCTCACTGATTTGAATTGTGGCATAACTTTTTTTCTGAAATTCTTGTTGTTGGGGCGACTAGTGTGGTTCCATTGTACACCACTCATCTGTTAGTAAATTGTGGATAACTCTGTTTTGGGACCTTAGAATCCATGCGGGTTTTTTCCATTGACTAAATCCGCACATGTGGTGATCTCCGAAAAAACAAAAAGAGGCGAAAAAATTCGCCTCGAAGAGATTTTCAACATAAGGTGTTTCCCAGTTTTTGAAATTGAATTCCTTTGAATTCCCAAGACTTGGCTCTCAACAGGGGGTTTGAGATAAGTACGGCTTTCAAAAAATTCGTTTCGATCGCATAAGAAAAACTTTTGCTTTTTTTGAAATCATTAGGAGTACAAAACCCCATTCCGTTGTAATGTTTTATTATCGGAACCGCTTTCTCCTTGAATTTCTCAAAAAGCTCCTGCAGATCTCCGACACTCCATAGAATGTAATGATCCGCGTCGCCAAGCATATTTTTTTTCTTTAGGAAATCATATACAAGACTAGGATCCTCTCGTGTTTCCAATTCCGCCTCAAAAACAAAAGTATATTCCTCTCCTCCGATCTCCACCGGAAAGCAGTACGGGGAATACAGATATTTCTTTTCATACGAAAACATCTTCCATGCGTTTCGGCTCCATATGAACCCCGGTTTGGAAAATATCCTCTCTATCGTTCCGCGACGATTCAATACCACGGTCTTTCCTGGAATTCTCTGCAACAGCAAAAAACTCAATACAGCACCCCAGCCCGCGCATCCGCCTGCAACGGCCAGGCGCCATATCATTTCCGTGTCAACCAGGGAAGTTAACAAAAACCCTGCAATCGCGGGAAGCACCAGAAACAAGAAAAAAACATGTGCAAAATTCATGACTGCCTCGTATTTAGTTAAAGATATCTAAAACAAAGAATACAATCTATTATCCGTCCGGTCAATTCTTCTGTCTTCTTTCCAAAAACCCGCCTCTCCGGGCGGGGTTTTAAAATCCTAAGCAACGATTTCCCTCCTCCTGCTGGACAGGAATCGATACGCCAAATAAAGAATGCCGAAGAATACAAACAGGATAATAACAGACAGGAAGTTCCCCCCTTCCCCGAAGGAAATGATGCTCGCGAGAGCCTCCGTCCCCTCCGGCGTGATCTCGAGCGCCTGGACTGCGGCGCGGTCCGGAACACTCACGCCTGCCAGCGTATTGTTATTGAAAGCATCCAGCGTGAAGGAATTCGCCTCGAAAGACAGCTCTCCCCCTCCGGAAACCAAGGTCTCGAAGGTTATCACGGCAAACATCTTTTTCTGGGAAAATCCCTCCGGAACTCCCGCCGTCTTCACGATAATCCCCCGTTCGGCGTCATGCATGTCGTAGCCGGGGCGCACCACGGGAACCCATCCCGCTCCGTACTGCATGGATTTGAACCTCAGGAACTCCGAAGGATATTTTATGGCCACCTGGGCCGTGTAATCCCTGTCGCGCTCCGGCAGCACCGTCACGACAAAGGAAACGTCCTGGCCTTCCGAGACCTTCGCGGAGGTGGGAGATATGGACACCAGGGAGGGATACGCCTCACCGTTTCCGTCTTCCCCTATCACTTCGATCTCATTCCAGTTGGCCGCCAAGACGGAAACATCCCGGTTATTCACTACGCCATCGAAGTTCAGGTCTCCCCGCGCTCCGGGAGCCGTATTGCCCCAGGCAACCATGAGAGCATTGAAGTCCACGGGAGCCGCGGAAACCGGCGCGGGGGCGGGCTCAGGTTCCGGAACGGGTTCCGGAACAGGCAGAGGTTCCGGTTCCGGCTCGGGTTCCGGAACGGGAATCTCGAACAAGATATCGTCGGAAACCGCCGAAGACTCGAATCTTCCCGAACTCTGGTATTTCGCGTATACGGTTTTCTGCCCCTGGTCCGGAAGAAGTTCCCAGTCCTTTTTCGTTTTAAAAGTTTCCCACTGGGCATCCGAGAACGCCGCATAATTGGAAATAGCCATCCAGGCGGCGCCCGAGGCTCCCAGGCTGAGTTCCACGGATGTCGTAGCCGTCGTGGCATCTCCTTCGTTTATCACAATGGTGGGATTGGTGGGAGCGGAAGAATCCACATATCCGCCTCCTCCGCCTCCGGTTCCCCCGCCGCCGTTTCCGCCTCCTCCGTCTTCATCCTTGGTCGTGGCCGACACAAAAACAAGGGGAGACGCGGATCCGCAGAGATTGTACGTGCGGATGCCGAAATAATACGGGGTGTCGGCGTCCAATCCGGATGCGGTAACGCCCTGGGAGCTCCCCGGCACCGGCTGGGGCGATCCTACCTCCGTGCCGGATCCGAAGTTGGAGGAAGACAGGGGGCTCGTAGAATACCGGACCTCGAACTGGGACAATTCAAACTGCTGCGGGGTATCCCAAGAGAGATCCACGGAATGGATATCCGGAGAAGAAACCAAATTGGATACCGGAGACGGCGCTACGCACTGCGCACCCCCGCCCCCTCCTGAAGAGGACGGCACGGCCGAGGCAAACACCACGGACGACGATTCTCCGCAAAGATTAAAAACCCTGATCCCGAAGTAATACGCCGTTCCGTTCGTCAGACCGGAGACATCCGCGCTCTGGGAGCTCCCCGGCACCGGCTGGGGCGATCCTACCTCCGTGCCGGATCCGAAGTTGGAGGAAGACAGGGGGCTCGTAGAATACCGGACCTCGAACTGGGAGAGATTGCCCTGGGACGGCGTGTTCCACGACAGAGAAACTCTGTTATTGGAGCCCGAACCGGAAAAACCGGATACGGCCGGAGGGTTTATGCATTCCCCTCCGCTTGTCTGCGTCGCAACTGAAACAAACACCGCGGACGACGGCTGGCCCATGATGTTGTATGTGCGGATGCCTGCGTAATAATTGGAACCCTCCGCAAGTCCCGGAATCGTAACGCCCTGGGAGCTCCCCGGCACCGGCTGGGGCGAGCCTACCTCCGTGCCGGATCCGAAGTTGGAGGAAGACAGGGGGCTCGTAGAATACCGGACCTCGAACTGGGAGAGATCCCCTTCCGAGGGTGTGACCCACGACAATGTCATAGAATCGATTCCTGCAGAAGCGGAGAATCCGGAAACCGGAGACGGAGCCGCCTCCGCAACAGGAATAAGAGCCGTCATCATGCTGAGAACGACCCCTAAGACAAAATATCTGCAGATGATTTTCTTCATACGTCTTCCAACGCTAGCACATATTTAGAACATTGTCAATTATAAAAATGCCCCGAGCATGAAAACATCGGGGCATACAGCTTATATCACTTAATCAGCATCATTTTTCTGGATTCGGAAAAATTCCCGGAAACCAGACGGCAGACGTAGATACCGCTGGGAAGGTCCGAGGCATCAAAAGACACCTCGTAGAAGCCCGCCGCAACGGATTTATGGAATCTAAATACCTCTTCTCCGGATATGCCATATATCCGAATATCCACTTCCGAGGCTTCGGGAACCCCGAAGCGTATCACGGTCCCGGGATTGAACGGATTCGGATAGTTCTGGAACAGGGAATACTCCTCCGGAATTCCTTCCAGGCTCTCCATTCCCGTCAGTCCTCCGGTCGTGAAGAAGTTATACGTATCGCTCCAGCTACCCGGATTGCCCTGGTAATCCAAGGCCCGTACGCGCCAGTAATACGTGGTATTAGGTTTCAATGCCCACGTTTCGGTACGCGTGTCCTGCAATCTAAGTGAGAACGCGGTCTGGAGAAAGTCACTCCGTTGGGATACATAGATATCGTACTTCCAAGCATTCTCCACGCTCATCCATACGAATTCCGTCGGCCTGACCGGCGCGTTCGTAGTATTGTTCGCAGGCGTAAGGAGCGAAGGGGCTCCGTTGGACGCCGTCACGAAGGTATGCACCCGGCTCCAGGTCCAGTTTCCGTCTTTCAGGTACGCAACCCGGGTGTCGTACGCCGTATTCGGCGCCAGGTCCGCCACCATAAGCGTCGTATCGTACACTTCTCCGTTCTGGAACGCCACGGTTCCGGAAGGCAGGGATATCTGCACCCAGTACCGGTCGGCATCCGGAACGAATCTCCATCTTTCCACAAACGGCACGGGGAGATCCGTAGTTCCATCCAGCGGATAAACAATCTCGAAATTGACTTCGCAATCCACCGTGGAAAACGAGATGAGGCCGGACCATTCGCTCCAGACTCCGTCCCGTTTCGCCCTGCCTCTCATGCTGTACGTCGTTCCGCACAAGAGAGGCGGAGACACCGCCACGGAATTTCCCGCAAGATCATCCCTGTTGAATACCAGCTCCTCGTTGAGGAATATCTGTATCCAGAAATAATCCGCGGTTCCGCTCCAGGAAATCAGCGTGGGAATGGGAACATCCGCAGATCCGTCATTTAAAGCAAAGACGGGCGGATCATTCGAGGCAACGCTTCGGGTCGTAAAACTTCCCGTCGTATGGCTCCAGTCCCCCCAGATTCCCTCCGTCATGCGTCCCCGCACGCGCCAATAATAAAGCGTGTTCGGCTCCAGCTCGACAGATACCGCAAGGACATTGGAAACCACCGAAGAGTCGTTTACAACCGGACTTCCGTTCAACAACACCTGCACCCAGAACACATCGTGGTCACCGTTCCAGACAAGCTGCGGAGTAAGAGATACTCCCGCTGTTCCCAGGGGTGAAACGAGTTCCGGAGACATTCCGCCGGAAGTTTGCAAGGTCGTGAAACTGGTTTTTCTGCTCCACAGAGATTTTCCCGCTGAATTCTCGGCATAAACCTGCCAGGAATACTCGGTTCCCTCCTCAAGGCCGGATACCGTCATGAAGGTATCGGATACGACGCCCTCTTTCACGACAAAATAGCTCTTGAGGACCATAAACCCGTATTGCGTAGCTCCTTCTGAAGCGCTGCATCTCAGGGTAACTGTAAGCGGTTGTTCCGCTGCTCCCTCTGCAGGATGCAGATTCCGAGGCGCCGCAGGCACTGTGACAGGCTCGGATTCCGTATGGAAACTCCATATAGGACTCCATCCGGATTCTTCTTCTCCATTTCTTGCGATCACGCGCCAATACAACGTTTTATTGTAAGGCGCGGAAACCTGCATCGAGGTATCCGCCGTAGCCCCGTTCAAGATGAACGAGGAAAAGCTGGGATTCTCAGAAACCTGGATTCCGTATTCCGTCGATCCTTCAGAGCTGTTCCAAAGGAAATCTATAGGAATTCCTACATCCTGCCCTCCGTTTGCGGGCGCTATCTGCACCGGAACCGCAGGCACTGTGACAGGCTCGGATTCCGTATGGTAGATCCAAACAGGACTCCAGCCTGACTTACCCGCCTCATTTCCGGCAGACAGCCTCCAGTACATCGTGTTCCCGTACGGAACCACTGATGTCTCATACGAAGTCTCTGCCGTGGAATCATCCGCTGCGAGGCTCTGGAAATTCGCGTCATAGGCAACCTGTATGTAATACATGGTCGCATCGCTTGAAGCATTCCAAGAATGCATCACGGGCTTCGGAACATCTTCTGATCCGTTTGCGGGCGCTATCTGCACCGGAACCGCAGGCACTGTGACAGGCTCGGATTCCGTATGGAAACTCCATATAGGACTCCATCCGGATTCTTCTTCTCCATTTCTTGCGATCACGCGCCAATACAACGTTTTATTGTAAGGCGCGGAAACCTGCATCGAGGTATCCGCCGTAGCCCCGTTCAAGATGAACGAGGAAAAGCTGGGATTCTCAGAAACCTGGATTCCGTATTCCGTCGATCCTTCAGAGCTGTTCCAAAGGAAATCTATAGGAATTCCTACATCCTGCCCTCCGTTTGCGGGCGCTATCTGCACCGGAACCGCAGGCACTGTGACAGGCTCGGATTCCGTATGGTAGATCCAAACAGGACTCCAGCCTGACTTACCCGCCTCATTTCCGGCAGACAGCCTCCAGTACATCGTGTTCCCGTACGGAACCACTGATGTCTCATACGAAGTCTCTGCCGTGGAATCATCCGCTGCGAGGCTCTGGAAATTCGCGTCATAGGCAACCTGTATGTAATACATGGTCGCATCGCTTGAAGCATTCCAAGAATGCATCACGGGCTTCGGAACATCTTCTGATCCGTTTGCGGGCGCTATTGCTGCCGGGTACGAAGGTATCGGAACCGGGGTTTCTCCCCCTTCCACCAAAATCACCGTTCCGTCTTCCAGTACCGCTTCCACCTGGTCCAGAAACACGACCTTCGTTCCAGACTGGGGACTACTCCTCATATCATACGACAGAGCGACAAGGAAACGGCTTACGGAAAAATATCGAACGGATAGATCAACTTCATGGTACGTCCAGCCGCTTCCCGGAAACAGCTCAATCAACCTGGTGGTAGACTGGGCCGTATCGCCCTTGAAAGACAGGGAAATCTTAGGCTGGCCCGAAACGTAGTTCGGAGTATACGCCCAAAATCTCACCTTCTCGGGAGCCTCCATGGAGATAATGTCCTTTCTCCATAGTCCGGCCGCAACGGTATCGAGCGCATAGTCCGGAAGAATTCCGAACCGCAGGCTGCCCGAACCGTCATGGACCGTGTCAGAAGATACGGAAATATTCCATGAGCTCAAAGCCTCGGAATCGGACAAGACATACGCCGAATCCTGGGCCCCTAAGAGCCATGGAAGAAAAAACAGAAAAAAAGAAGCTAGATAACGTCTCATGCTTCCTCCTTTTATTTGTTGTTAGATTCTAGTATTTAATTATTCAATTTCTGGCCAAATATTAATATAAATTAACAAATATGTCAATTTTTCCTTTTCAAGACTTTTATCTCGTCCCGCAGGAGAGCCGCCAGTTCGAAGTCGAGATTCTCCGCGGCAAGCTGCATCTCCCTTTCCTTTTCACGGATCAGGTTCTTCAGACCCTCTTTCGTCTTCGGAACGGGGCGGGATTCCAAATCCAGCACCTCTTCCACGGGCAGAATATCTTTCACTTCCCGCACGATACTCTGAGGCGTGATTCCGTGCTTTTTGTTATACGCTATCTGGATTTCCCGCCTCCTCTCCGTCTCCTCCACAGCCCGCTTTACTGAGCCCGTAATCTCGTCCGCATACACCACGACCCGCCCCCGCACATTCCGGGCCGCCCGCCCGATCGTCTGGATAAGCGACGTCTCGCTCCTCAGGAATCCCTCCTTGTCCGCATCCAGGATGGCTACCAGGGAGACTTCCGGCAGGTCCAACCCCTCCCGCAGGAGGTTCACGCCCACCAAAACGTCGACTTCCCCCTTCCGGAGGTTCGTCAGAATCCGTATCCGGTCCAGGGTCTTCACGTCGCTGTGGAGATAGGTTACTTTCATCTTCTTCTCTTCCAAGTACCCCGAGAGGTCCTCGGCCATCCGCTTCGTCAAAGTCGTCACCAAGATCCTCTCCCCTTCCTTAACTCTTTCCTCAATACGGGGAATCAAATCATCAATCTGACCCTTTACAGGACGGATCACCACCTCGGGATCCACGAGCCCCGTGGGCCGGATGATCTGCTCCACCAGTTTTCCGCTTACCTCCCGTTCGTAATCTCCGGGCGTGGCCGAGGTGAAGATCACCTGCCCCACCCGATCCTCGAACTCCTCGAACCGGAGCGGCCGGTTGTCCATCGCGGAGGGCAGGCGGAACCCGTATTCCACGAGCGTCTTCTTCCGGGAGGCGTCCCCCGCGTACATGCCCCGTATCTGGGGAACCGTGACATGGGATTCGTCGATGATCGTCAGAAAGTCCTCCGGGAAGTAATTCAGGAGCGTATCCGGGGGAGCGCCCGCCTCCCTGCCCGAGAGATGGCGGGAATAGTTCTCGATGCCGTTGCAGTACCCGATCTCCCGCATCATGGCGACATCGAACTTCGTCCGGCGCTCCAGGCGCTCGGCCTCCAGAAGCTTCCCTTCTTTCTCGAACAAAGCCAACTGTTTCTTTAATTCTTTTTGGATGGCTTCTATCGCCCGCTCCCGCTCCTTCAGAGGCGTAATGAAATGCTTGGCCGGAGACAGAATCACCTCCGGCATCTCGGGTGTCACCCCGGGGCGGAAACCCTCCACGGGATTCATTTCAAACATCCTCTGCACCACTCCCTCCTTCACTTCAATTGCATAAACTAGCTCCCGGTCGGGCGGCATGATCTCCCACTCCTCCCCCCGCAGGCGGAAGCTCCCCCGCACGAGATCCGCGTTCGTCCGGTTGTACTGCAGACGGACCAGCTTCCGGGAGAACTCTCCCCGGTCCACCCGGTCCCCCTTCCGCAGGACGATCAGGTTCTCCGCATACGCCTCCGGGGCCCCCAGGCCGTATATGCACGATACCGACGCCACCACGACGACATCCTTCCTGGTCAGAAGCGCCGTCGTCGCGGCGTGCCGCAGGCGGTCTATCTCCTCGTTGATCATCGCCTCCTTCCCGATATACGTATCCGAAGACGGAATGTAGGCCTCCGGCTGGTAGTAGTCGTAGTACGAGACGAAATAATGCACCGCATTCGAGGGAAACAGCTCCCGGAATTCGTTCGTCAGCTGGGCCGCCAGAGTCTTATTGTGCGCAATGACCAGAGTCGGCTTCCCGATCTTCTCTATCACATTCGCCGCCGTGAACGTCTTCCCGGATCCCGTGACCCCCAGAAGCGTCTGGCGGTCCAGCCCCTCCCGGATCCCGGACACCAGCTCCCGGATGGCCTTCGGCTGGTCTCCCGCCGGCTTTTTCTCGCTCTCTATCTTGAACATATCTCCAGAGTACCCCACTTGTACTCCCTAAAGCAAAACGCCCCTTCGGGGGCGGTTTCATACCTTTAAGATTCCTTCTTTTTCCGGGAGAACACGTACAGATACAAGATCTCCAGAATTCCCACAGTGTTCAAAATAAGCATCGCAATGAACCATTTCTGGCTCCCCGTCCGGGCCGCCTTCCAGAGCGCCATCCCCTTCCAGTACAGCGTCCAGGCCAGAATGGCAAAAAAGAGAACCGGGTTCTCCGAGATCATATTCTCGAACCCTAAGAGCGTCTCCATGTTATTGTTCGGGATTCACGAGAGACAGCATGAACCGCACGGTCCCTCCGGCTTTTTCCAACATCTTGCCCATCTTATCGTTCTCCCCGTACCTCCAGAGAGAATCCAGCACGAATTCGGCATGGAGCTCGGTATCCTCCCGGATATCCTCCGGAACCTCGCCTCCGCCTTCCGCAAACTCCTCCAGGGACCCGGCAACCATATAAGCCTGGCCCAGATAGGCCTCAAAGGCCTCTTCCATGGATGCGGAATCGTCGTCCTTCAGCTCCCGGACCTTCTCCACCTCGGCACCCACCTCGTTCCAGATGCGGAACTCCAGGGATACCGTGGACAGGCCCTCCCTCGCCACCGAACGCATGAGGTCCCGCCTCCATTCTTTCAAGAAGTAGAGCGGGCTGACCGGCAAAATGCCGGGATCGTCCATGCCGAAGCCCGGAAAAGCGCCATACGCGACCCCGGGAAGGGCCGCTCCTGCAACCAATATCAGGGCCGTAAGGGCTCCGAATATTCGTTTCATGCCAGAATACTAGCATATTCACCTCCGAAAATCCACCCCCCAGGACCCCTTGATTCCCCCACCCGGTTGTGCTATGATTCTGCCAGCCTCATGAGGGGGCTTTTTTTATGGAAAAGCGCATATTCATAGCTCTCGTGGTGGGACTTCTCTTTGTAAGTCCCGTATCCGCGGGGTACCAAGCCAGCGATCTGCCGGAAGAGGCACGCCAGAGCATCGTCCAGACGGCGGAAGCCGCAGAAACCCCGGAAACCGTGGTCCGCACGGTCTGGGTCACGGCATATTCCAGCACCCCCGAGGAGACGGATGACACCCCGTTTACCACCGCCTCCATGACCCGGGTGCGGGACGGGATTCTCGCCGCCAACTTCCTGGAATTCGGAACCCGGGTCCAGATACCGGCCCTCTTCGGCGACAAGGTCTTCGTCGTGGAAGACCGCATGCACCGCCGGAAGACCAACTTCGTGGACGTCTGGATGCCCACCAAAGAAGATGCCATCAACTTCGGCATCCATCACACCGAGATCGTGATATTGGCTAAGTAATGGCGTATACTGTTAGGGTATGGCGTCACAGAAGAAAAACCTCGTAACTAATTTCAAGATCCAGGGCGGGAAGAAGCTTTCCGGAACTGTTACCACCAAGACGGCAAAGAACTCTGCCGTTTCTTTGTTGTGCGCCTCCCTCCTGAACCGCTCGACCACCACGTTCGTCGACATGCCCCGGATCGAGGAAGTGAACCGGATCCTCGAGGTCCTGAAGAGCCTGGGCGTCAAGATAACCTGGAAGGGCGACAAGCTTTCGCTCACGCCCCCTAGGAAGCTGAACCCCGGGGCCATGGACCAGGCAGCGGCCAGGCGCACCCGGAGCGCCATCATGCTGATCGGGTCGCTCATCCACCTCTCCCCCTCGTTCAGGATTCCCCATGCGGGAGGCTGCCGCCTCGGGAAGCGCACCGTCCGCCCCCATTTCCTGGCCTTGAAGGAGCTCGGCGTCTCCATCCAGACCACGGATACGGAATATAAAATATCCCGGAAGGCCCTCAGAAAAAACCGCAGCGTCGTCCTCTATGAATCCGGCGACACCGTGACGGAAAACGTCCTTCTGGCCGCCTCCAAGATCCCCGGCACCACGACCGTCAAGTTCGCCTCCGCGAACTATATGGTCCAGGATCTCTGCTATTTCCTCCAGAGCCTTGGGGTAAAGATAGACGGCATCGGCACGACGACCCTCACGGTCCACGGCAATCCGGACATGGACCGGCCCGTGACGGCCCGCCCGGGGGAAGACCCCATAGAATCCATGCTCTTCCTCTCCATAGCCGCTACGACAAACTCTTCCATCCGCATCAACAGCTGCCCTCTGGATTTCCTCGAACTCGAGCTCCTGAAGCTCAAGACCATGGGACTCAGATACAAGATCCTCAGGGAATACACGTCCCGGAACGGGCATACCCGCCTCGGGGACATCGAGACCCATCCGTCTCACCTCAGTGCTCTCGACGAGAAAATATACGCCCGTCCCTTCCCGGGCCTCAACATCGACAACCTCCCCTTCTTCGTGCCCATCGCAAGCCAGGCCAGGGGAAGCACGCTAATCCACGACTGGGTCTACGAAAACCGGGCTATCTATTATCTCGAGCTTTCCAAGCTGGGGGCGGACATCCTCCTCGCCGACCCCCACCGGGTCTATATCCAGGGACCCGCCAAGCTCAGGCCCGCCGAGGTCATCTGCCCTCCGGCCTTGAGGCCTGCGGCCATCATCCTGATCGCCATGCTCGCGGCCCCGGGAACCTCCGTCCTCCGGAACGTCTATTCCATCAACCGGGGGTATGAAAGCCTCGCCGCGCGCCTCAGAAAGCTGGGAGCGGACATTAAAGTTCTCAGGCGTTGACATCTCCCATTTCTGGATTATACTCCGTACCAGCAAGGTCTTCTTCGGAGGGACGGAGATTCAATGGAGCGTGATGCCCTTTGCGGTTCAATGCAACGGATACGAGGAGTACCCATCCCGTCCCTCCCTTAAGAATTTACATATGCTTAGCAGGGCTGACCTCCTTAAATAGAATCTGGCGCCCCCCTGGCACACAACCCGGAAAACAGCCCTGCGAATTATTCCCCATGGATTACAATCCCGTCTTCTAAAAGGCGGGATTATGTTATCCTCTGGCTTTTGAAATAAAATTTAGATATTTCTTTTTCAAACCGGGTTTATAATCTTCAAAATATAAGATTTCAAATCCATTTTTATGAAGTAATTTTTCTAATTCCTCTTGGGTATAAAAACTGAACCACCGGGGTTCTTTCATGCCAGAACTCTCATAATACAGCTCTTCCCCGCCCTCAATCATGCCGAGGGCAAAAATTCCATCATTTTTTAGGACGCGCTTTATCTCAGCAAGGGGCTGTGCAACCTCTGCTTTCGGAATATGGAGGAGGGACGTATAAGCCCAGACTCCCCCAAAGGCACCATCGGGGAATGGCAGGTTATTAAAATCACCCGCCACGGATTCCAGTCCTTGCTCCGAGGAAAGCCTGACCATCTCCTCCGACGCATCAAGGCAAACCACTTCAAGCCCCTCTTTCCGCAACAACAGACCGTCCCTGCCGGGACCGCTTCCGATATTCAAAACTCTCCCATCTATAAGTTCGGCAAACCTGGAGATAAAAGATTCCGGAAAACTCTTCCAAAAATCAATGGTTTCTCCGTCGTATTCTTTTGCCAGCCTGTTATATGCATCTATTGTTTTTTTATCCATATTTCAACCCAAACGATACAACTTCCTGTTCTTGAACGGAATGAGGGCGAACACCACGGCCTCGCGGTAGTATTCGGCACGCTCTACGGCATTGTCCGTCAGAAGCCCTACCGCCCCGTTCTGCTGCTTCGAGTTCGTCCTCCCGAACACGATATCGTCCGCATCTCCGAGCTCCTTCCCTTCCCGCACGAGCTCGGCAACCCGCGGAGGCAGGAAAAACATGCTTGTCTTCCCCTTCCCCCATTCTCCGTCCCGGGATTTCACCGTGACCCATGCCGTGACTCCCAGTTCGGAATCGCGCTCTTCCACGCCTCCTTCTATGCCCACGTAATAATCCGCTCCGGGATGCTCCCGCGAAGCCTTCTCCGCGCGGTTCCGGGCTCCCCGGAACGTCTCTTCGTCCCCGTGCGGCTGATCCCCCACGCCGGACGGAACCGAGACCCCCTCCACTTCGAACGACTCCCCGGAGAACATTTTTTCAAAGCCGGTCAAAACAGCTTTCTTCTTTACGGGGTTTTCAGACGCTACGATTATTTTCATATTTTTCTGTCTTCCAAAAAACTCTTAAATTCAGCTTCCAACTTTCCTTTTAAATCGTCTATATTTCTATATTCAACTATTTTATACAAATTTGGAATCCCTAAAACCATAAGTGACTTAGATATATCTATATCCTCTTTAACTATAAGTACTACAGGAATGTCGTGTTCTTTTGCCATCTGTAATTCCATTCCTACCCCGTGAGAAGGACTGCTTACCTCTGCAACAAACAAATTACATCTTGTTATAACGTTATAAGTTCGTTTATAAAAGTCCTGCGGGGATTCCTTAGATTCCCAAAAATCGGGGTATGTACCAATAACCTTCTCAAAATATCTTCCAGCAAGTTCATTCAGCGATTTATAGACGGGAATATAATCGTTTCCAAAAAGAAAAATGGGGCCGAAGATATAGACTGATTTCATAGACATACGTAGATACGCGTAGTTTAAAGTGGATTTGTGGACTTCGTCAGACTTAATTGGAACCAGGTTATTAAAAATATAACTAATTATTCAGACCCTGTTCCAGTGCATTAACTTTTCTCTCCGTATTTTTTACCTTCTCTTTCCTTCTTTCTAAATCTTTCTTGTATACCATAAGGTATTCTCCCTCACTAAGTTCTCTAAATTTTACCCCGTCCAATTCTGTGAGCTTTAAATCATCAAGTGTTTTCCCAATACTTTCATTCAAATCAGATTCTGGTTCAAATCCTATCTGTCCATCTCCTTTTGTAAATTCGTGTGGAAATACTTTATCTTGATGATATCCGATACTCTCCATTATTTTCACTAATTCAGGAAATTCCGCACCAAGATAGATATTTGGAATTATAATATCAATGTCATCTATCTCATCAATTTGACCGATGATTCTGTATAATCCCAAAGAGCCGTACAACGCTGGAATGATACCAACTTCATTCAGAACCTTGGCAATATTTAGAAAGGCTGGAAATTTTTCCTCAAAGTTCATAGACATACGTAGATACAAATAGTTTAAAGTGGATTTGTGGACTCCGTCAGACTTAATTGGAACCGGGTTCTACAAGAACTCCTTTCTTTCCATCCTCATCATCTTTGCGCCATTTCAAATATCCTCTCAACTGCAAAGAAAATGTAATCACATTAACCACCATGTATGCCACAGAGTTCGCTAAAACAGAAAAAACAAATCCACATACAGCGGCTAACATATAGAAAATAAAACCGCTTCGTTTTTTACTTCCAAGCTTCCAAATTCCAACAACACCTATAATAAGTGCCAGCCAATCAAAGCCATAATATTGAGTGAATATACCTAAATCCATAGATTGTCGTAGATACGCGTAGTTTAAAGTGGATTTGTGGACCCGATCGGATTCGAACCGACGACCTCCTCGTTGCAAACGAGGCGCTCTACCAACTAAGCTACGGGCCCCTTCTCTGGTGGGTGTGGGAAGGATCGAACTTCCGGCCTCCGTCTTATCAGGACGGCGTTCTACCACTGAACTACACACCCGTAATAAATTACTGTACCAAGTCTAACTTTTCAAAACCTTCCGTGTCAAACCGCTCCACAGCCGGCTCCGGAAGCTCGATGTTCAGCGCAGAATTGAGCTCCGACAGCAGGAATGTGATCATATAGACCACGACACCCACCGTAATCACGGCCATCACGCCTCCCAAAACAAAAAGAATCGAAGCCCTCATTTTTTTCACGGCTTTCTTCATATCCCTAATTCCTGTACAAGACCCGCCCCCGCACGAGCCCCACAAAATCCGAATCCTTTTCCGATATCGACACCGAATCTATCACAACCAGATACTGGAAATTCTCCAATTTCTTGACGAAATTCACCATCGGCTGCATCTGCTCCGCACCCAGGTTCAACGTGAACCCGACTGACCCCACGGCCGCAGAATCCGTTTCCCGCTCCCCTGAAAAACCCAGATTTACGCTCACTCCCTCCTCGGATCCCAGAAACTGGAACTCCTTCCGGAGATCAATAAGCTTGTCCTTTTCCGGCAAAACCGTTTCCAACACGTTCATGTACCCCCGGGCCTTCGTGGTGTATTGCGAACTCACCAGGGCATAGGTCTGCACGGACGCAGCCCAGTCCGAGAGCTCCTTCCGGGACTTCAGAATGCTCTCACTGGCACCGCTTACCGAGCTCCCGAAAAACAAAACCCCGCCCGAGAGGACGGCGATAATCCCCAGAGCGATCAAAATCTCAAACAGAAGCTTTTCGGAAAAACGCGACATAGTGGTGTATACTAATTGTATCATACCCGTGAAAGATATCCCCATCCATACGATACCCCGTTCCGGAAGCTCGTATCCCAAACTGCTGGCTTCGATACCCGCGCCCCCCGAAGCCCTCTACATACAAGGAAACCCCGACTCCCTGCAGGGCCCCTGCATCGCGCTTGTCGGAACCCGCAAAGCCTCGCCCCGGGGGAGAGATCTCGCCTCCCGGGTAGCCGGAGCCTGCACAAAGAAAGGAATCTGCGTCGTAAGCGGGCTGGCCCTCGGCATCGACGGAGCGGCCCACGAGGGGGCTCTGGAAGCAGGAGGAAGGACCGTGGCCGTCCTGGGACACGGCCTCGACACCCTCTTCCCCCGGGAACACGAGGAACTGGCACAGCGCATCCTCGGACAGGACGGAGCACTCATTTCGGAATACCCCCCCGGAACTCCCGTCAAGCCGGAACGCTTCCTGGAACGGAACCGCATCATCTCGGGCCTTTCCGTGGCCACCGTCATCATCGAGGCCCCCCTCCGCTCGGGAACCATCAATACGGCGCGGCATGCCGCAGAACAGGGCCGGGACGTCTTCGTCTTCCCCGGAGCCCATGACGATCCCCGGTACCGGGGATCCCACCGGCTCCTCAGGACCGGAGCCCGCCTCGTCTCCTCTCCGGAAGAGATTTTTGAGGACCTCGGGGAAACGCCTCTGTTTTCCTCCATTTGACAATTCCGCGGGACCCCCGGTACACTGGGAACCATTAACCCGGGGACCAGTATATGAGCACATCCCGCACAAAAAGCCTGGTTATCGTGGAAAGCCCCACCAAGGCCCGCACGATCTCCCAATACCTCGATTCCTCGTACACCGTCATGGCGAGCGTGGGCCATATCCGCGATCTCCCCAAAAGCAACAAGAAGGCCATCGACATACCCGGCGGATTCATCCCCCACTACGAGATTTCTCCTAAAAAAGACGAGATCGTCTCGAAAATACAAAAAGCGGCCGGCAAAGCCGCCGCCGTCTTTCTGGCCACCGACCCCGACCGCGAAGGAGAGGCCATCGCCTGGCATATTATGGAAGCCTGCGATCTCAAGGATCCCCAGCGCGTCGTCTTCCACGAGATCACCAAGCCGGCCGTCCAGGAGGCCTTCTCGCATTCCAGGAAAATAGACCAGAACCTGCGCCGGGCCCAGGAGGCCCGCCGGGTGCTCGACCGGCTCGTCGGATACGACCTTTCCGGCCTCATCTGGAAAAAAGTCCGGTACGGACTCTCTGCCGGACGCGTCCAGTCCCCCGCCCTCAGGATCCTCTCAGAACGCGAACGCGAGATCCGGGCCTTCCGCCCCGAGCCTTTCTGGGTCATCTCCGGCGACTTCCAGGCCAACGGAAAAACCATCACCCTCACGGCAGACGAAGAGCCCAAGACTCAGGAAGAAGCGGACCGCATCACCAAAAAGGCAAAACAAGGCTCCTGGAAGGTCGTCCGCGTCAAGGAGACCGAGGTCAAGCGCTCCCCCCGGGCGCCGTTCATCACCTCGACGCTCCAGCAGACAGCCAGCTCCCGCCTGGGCTTCTCCCCCTCCCGCACCATGGGCATCGCACAGAAGCTCTATGAGAAAGGACATATCACCTATATGCGCACGGACAGCACGAACATGAGCGCCCTGGCCCTCAGGGACATCCACAGGGAGATAGCGTCCGTATACGGCAAGGAATACCTCTCCCCCCGCACTTTCAAGAAAAAGAGCAAGCTGGCCCAGGAGGCCCACGAGGCCATCCGGCCCACCAGCATCTCGACCCTCAAGGCCGGCACCACGGAAGAACAGAAGAAACTCTACACCCTGATCCGCGAACGGACCCTGGCCTCCCAGATGTCGGACGCCAAGCTCCTCCGCACCAAGATCTCCGCGAACATAGAAGACCAGTCCATCCCCAATTTCTCCGCCGTCGGGAGCATCGTGCTGTTCCCCGGCTGGCTCGCCGGAGACACGCGGGCCCGCGGGGAAGAGACGGAGATGCCCCGCCTCGAGGAGCAGGATCCCCTGGAACTCCTCGAGATCCGCGAGGAAGAAAAGGAAACCCAGCCGCCTCCCCGGTACACGGAAGCCGGCCTCGTCAAAGAGCTCGAGAAGCGCGGCATCGGGCGCCCCTCGACCTATGCCACCATCATGAAGACCCTCGCGGACCGCGGCTACGTGGAAAAGGAGGGGCGGTCGCTCCGCCCCACCGATACCGGCGAGGTCGTGAGCGAATTCCTCGAGAAGCACTTCACCGAGTACGTAAGCGACGACTTCACCGCCGAAATGGAGAACGAACTCGACGAGATCGCGGAAGGCAAGCGCGAGTACGAAAAAATGCTCTCGGACTTCTACCAGCCCTTCCAAAAGGCCGTACAGTCCAAAGAAGACATAGAAAAGCTCACCAACCTGGGAGACGCCGACCCCCAATATACCTGCCCCGCCTGCAAGGGCCCCATGGTCATCAAGCTGTCCCGCTCCGGGAAATTCCTGAGCTGCAAGAAGTTCCCGGACTGCACGGGAGCCAGGAAGATAGACGGCTCCGAAATAGAGGAACCCAAGGAGACCGGGGAAGACTGCCCCCGGTGCGGAGGAAAGCTCATAGAGCGGGACGGGCGGTACGGCAAGTTCGTCGCCTGCTCCAACTATCCGAAGTGCAAATACGTCAAACAAAGCGAGGAAGAGGAGGAAAAAAGAAAAACCGGGGTCACCTGCCCGGAATGCAAGAAAGGAGACATCATGGAGCGCCGGGGACGATTCGGACCCTTCTACAGCTGCTCCAACTACCCCGACTGCAAGTTCATCATGAAATCCCGCCCCACGGGAGATACCTGCAAGGAATGCGGCGCCCTCATGATGGAAGGCACCAAGACCATCCCCGACCGCTGCTCGGACAAATCCTGCCCGAACCACAACCCCCACAAGCTCAAGAAGAAAAAATAAACCCGGGACGAACCCCGGGTTTTATCTCGTCAGAACCTTGCACCCCTTCTCCGTTACGGCCACCGTTTCCTCGAAATGGGCGCTCAGGCTCCCGTCCCCGGTGGAAAAGCTCCCGTCCGGAGACTCCACTATATTGGGAGACCCCAGAGACAGCATGGGCTCGATGGCCAGAACCAGTCCCGGAACCAGCTCCATCCCCTCCCCGGGATTCCCGAAATTATATACCGTGGGATCCTCGTGCAATTCGAACCCCACGCCGTGGCCCGTAAGGCCGCGCACGATCCGCATCCGGCGCTTCCGCGCCACCTCCGCCACCGCATGCCCGATATCCCCCAAGCGGTTTCCCGGCTTGCACATCCGTATACCCTCTTCCAGCGCTTCCCGGGTCGCATCCATGAGCTTCCGGATCTCCCTGGGGGCTCTTCTTCCCACATATACCGTCACGGCGGAATCCGTAATATACCCCCGGAAATCCACCCCGGCATCTATGGAGAGGAGATCTCCCTTCTGGAGCTTCCTCTTCCGCGGGAGGCCGTGGACGATCTCCTCGTTCAAAGACGTGCAGATGGCTCCCGGATAGGGATCGCTGTTTTCCTCGGGCCGATACCCCAAAAAGGCGGCTTTCGCTCCCCGCTCCCGCAGGAACTCCCGGGCCCTGCGGTCCAAATCCCTCAGGGAAACATCCTTCCGGACCCTGCCTGCAAGCTCATCCAAAAGGCCCCGGAGAATCCTTCCGGATTCCCGGAGCCCCTCGATATCCTTTTCCGTTTTCAGGCGCACGCTCATTTCTTTAATTGTACCCGACGCACGATGTCCTGGAACACCTTTTCGGGGCGCTTCGTGGCGCCAATGCATACATACTTGTACTTCCGCCGCTTCACTTCCGCTATAATCGGCTTGGTTCTCTCCACGTATTCCTCCATGCGCTTCTTCACCACCTCGGGGTCGTCCAGGACCCGCTTCTTCAGTGCCCCGTCGCAGAACCCGCACCGGGCCCCCTTCGCCCAGGAAAGCCGCGGCAAGCCGCAGACGGAGCAGACATACCGCGCCTCGTTCCGCTTCCCGGACACCTTCATCCCGACCTCAAGCTCTACCACGGAGATATTCTTCTTCCCGTATACCTCCTCCAGAACGTCAAAGAGGCCCTTCTGCCTCTTTCCCCCTACGGCCTCGAACAATGTCCGCGGAGGGCCGCTGAACACGATCCCGTATCCCGCGCTCCCCACCGCCCGCACCACGCGAGAAAACGTCCCCAGGACCCAGGACGGCGTGCACAGCTTCCCGGTGTCGAAGAGGCTCTTCTCCCGCTCGAGTATCTTGCTCTTCTTCGCTTCCGGAGTGTGCAGCAGATTTTCCAGATACCTTCCGGATTCGAAATGGATCATAAAAAAATTCCGGGCCAAGAGCTCCGCCTGCGTTCCCTTCCCCGCGCCGGGCGGGCCGTATATGACTACTGCCTTCTTCATTATTCCAGTCCCACCTTCCTCTTTATCTCCCCAAACACCTCGTACGGAAGCGGATCCGCATCCACCTCCAGAACCTCGTGCCCGCGCTCCCGCGCAGCCTCCAGGACCGGCTTCGTCTTCTCCCGGTATTCCTGTATGCGCATCTCCATCTTCGAGGCGCCGTCGTCTTCGCGCTTCCGAAACGGCCCCGCACAGAACACGCACTGATCGCTCTCGATCCACCCGAGCTTCGGCAAGCCGCAGACGGAGCAGACATACCGCACCTTGTTCCGCTTCACGGACTCCTCCGGAGAGATATCCAGCTCTATGACATACACGTTCTCCTTCCCGTAGAGATCTTCCAGGAGCTCGAACACCCCCTTTTTCCCGTCTCCCCCCACGGCCTCGAATAAAGTCCGGGGAGAGCCGCTCAGGACGATGCCCGTCCCCGCAGCGGAAATCCGCTCCACGGCATCGCTCACGATCTCCAGTATCCAGGGCCCGCTCAGGAGCTTCCCCTCGTTGCTCTTCTGCTTTTCTGCCTCCAGGACCGGATCCGTATCCGCCTCCGGAGACCGGAATATCTGGCGCAGGCGCCTTCCGGTATCGAAATGGATGATATCGAAATTCTTCGCGATCAGCTCCGCCTGCGTTCCCTTCCCCGCGCCGGGCGGGCCGTATATGACGATGGCTTTCGGCATACCACCATTCTAACCCGAGATAGCTAAACAAAAAAGGGCGGAAACAAAATTCGTTTCCGCCTATAAAATTAGACCATATTCACTGGGTTATCTGGAAATTCCATCAGCTGCTCAGCTACTTTTTCATCCGGAACCGTCCACTTCAAAATATGTCCCATACCGAAACCCACTGCAGGGGGTACTAATACCGCCAGGAAGCTAAGAAAATCGCCTCTGAAACCCACAAGGAGTATCATAAGCATCACTAATACAGAAATCACGCCTGCTGTAACAAGATACCTGAAAGCAGTAATACATCTTATAATCGAACCCCATAGTTCAAAGAGAAGCCAACATAAGATTCCTGATAAGATCGCCACGGTAAAAATAAAATCCACGTAGAATAGAAAAAATACAAGATTTTCCAGTCCTACAATTCTTCCCAGTATTTTCCTACCCTTCTTGCTAAAAAAATCATTTATAGGAATAAGTAAGAATAGAGAGAAAGAAGTCATTACTAAAGCCACAAGGAAAGAAACTTTATTTCCTTCTCTAGAAGGGTGTACCGGCTCCATGGATACACCTTCCTGAAAACTAGGAGGTGTGAAAGCCACTGCTTTCTTTACCCACCAAGATCTAAAGAAAGGAGGGTGCGTACAAAATATACCTATATTACTCAAAGCATAATGTTGCTCCCATGTAGCTCCTCCGTTCTCTATAGCCTTCTCGTAAATTTCCAGGGGAATCTCCGGATTTATTCCAGCTAATTCCATCTCAACCTCAGGCGGGGATCCATCCTCTAAGAGAATAAGAAAATATCTTCCATGCGGGGTCTCGTCAATATACCGCTGGCTCTGATCGAATGCCGCAGTCGAAAACACAACAACTAGAAATATCATCCATCGTTTCATTTCTGACTCCATTTTGTGAATAAATACTGGAAATATAATACGTCTTTTCAAATTTTATGTCAAAACAAAAACCGCTCCGGAGAGCGGTTCCTTGAATCATATTAAAAACCCTACATGATCCCCTCGTATTCGCGCACGGTAAGCTGGGACTCTATCTGCTTCATGACTTCAAGCGCCACCGCCACGATAATGAGCAAACTCGTGCCTCCGATCGTCAGGGCCTGGATGCCCGTCACGATCTGCGTGATATTCGGCAGAATGGCCACCACGCCGAGGAACAAGGCCCCGAAGAACGTGATCCGCTTCACGATGTGCGCAATCGCCGCGCTCGTGGCCGCCCCCGGGCGGATGCCCGGAATGAAGCCCCCGCTGCGCTGCAGGTTCTTGGCGATCTCCTCCGGATCGAAGGTGATCGCGGTGTAGAGATACGTGAAGAGCACCACCAGAACGAAATACAGGGCGCTGTAGAAATAGACGTTCCCGAAGAACGCATTCACGAAATTATTCACCGTGAGCGCGAAGTCCGCGGACACGAGAGACGCCATCTGCGCAAAGAACTGCGGGAACAGCAATACCGAAATGGCGAAGATAATCGGAATGACGCCCGCCTGGTTCACCCGGAGCGGCAGGTACGTTGAGACGCCTCCGTACATCTTGTTTCCCCGCACCTGCTTGGCGTAGGAGATCGGAATCTTCCGCTCCCCTTCCGTGATGAAGACGACTCCCGCAATGACCACGATGCTCAAAATAATGAACGCCACATACGTCGGCAAGACCCCCGGCGTATACGAAAAGATGCTCGCCAGGACCGTCTGCGGCAGGGCCGCCACGATGCCTGCAAAGATAATGAGCGAGATGCCGTTCCCGATCTTGTACTCGGATATGAGCTCCCCGATCCACATAAGAAGGATGCTTCCGGCGGTCACCACGATGACATTCGCAAGCATGTCCGTGAGCGGCAGCCGGTCCACGACGCCCTGGGACATCAAAAGATTCAGGAATCCGTATCCCTGGATAATGGCAAAGGGAACCGTAAGGTAGCGGGAAATCCGGTTGAACTTCGCCCGCCCCTCGGCCCCTTCTTCATAGTAAATCTTCTTCAGATTCGGGAAAACAATCGTCAACAGCTGCATCACGATGGTAGCCGTGATGTACGGCGCCACCCCGAGCATCATAATGGAGAGATTACTCAATCCCCCTCCCGAGAACAGGTTCAAAAAACCCAGTAACTGGTTCGAGGAAAAGAATTCGTTGAGACGGGCGGCATCAATCCCCGGAATCGGAATCGCGGCCAGCGCCCTGAAAACCAAAAGCAGGCCCAAAACGGAAAACACCTTTTTCCGAAGGTCCGGAATTTTGAATATTTGCAAAAACTTCCCCATATAAGAATACTAAAGGATTTTTCCTCCCGCGTCTTCAATGATCTTCCGGGCGCCTTGGGAAACCGAGATGCCGGATACCTGGATTTTCTTCTTGAATTCCCCTTTTCCGGCTAGAATCTTCGCCGGATCAGAAATGCGGTTTAAAATGCCCTTTTTTACCAGAAGCTCGGGATTTACCCGTTCCCCGTCCCAGGATGCAATCCTGTCCAGGGAAACTACACGCGTCACCCCGGCATTTTTCTTATTCCCGGATCCCCGGAACTTGGGGAACTTCGAGATGAGGTCGCGCTCCGCAGGGCGGATCTTGCGCCCCGCGCGGGACTTCTGTCCTTTCTGTCCCTTCCCGGAATACGTTCCGCGCTTGCCTCCGCGGCCCACGCGCTTCTTGGGGCGATTCTTGGATCCTTTTAATTCGTGTAGCTGCATATTATTCCGCTTTCGCCGTTTCCGGCACCTTTGCCGTTTTATCCGCGCGCTTCCCCGCCGGGAGCGTCAGTTTCAAGGCCTCGATGGTAGCCAGGGCATTCGTAAGCTTGTTCGTCGTCCGTCCCAGTATCTTCGCGGAAATATCCCTCACACCCGCAAGCTCCAATACGGCGCGCGCCGCTCCTCCGGCCACAAGCCCGTTCCCGGCCTTGGCAGGCTTCAAAAGCACCCGCGCCGCGCTGTATTTGGCCTCCACATCATGCAGAATGGTCCGCTTGTCCTTCATGGGGACCCGGAAAACGTTTTTCTCCGCCTGGCGCTTGGCTTTCTGGATGGCTCCGGCCACGTCGAGTCCTTTCGCAATCCCGACGCCCACGCGCCCGTTGCCGTCCCCCACCACCACCGTGGCGCGGAAACTGAACCGCTTTCCTCCGGCTACTACGCGGGTGACTCTCCGGATCTCCAATACCCGGTCGTTGAATTCGCTCTTAGGTTTTGAAAATCTTTTCGTACGCATATTTCTCATACCGTCAGTTTACCTTCCCGGGCGCCTTCCGCAAGCGCCTTCACGCGTCCGTGATACCGGTACGAACCCCGGTCAAACACCGCTACTGTAATTCCGGCCCTCTTCGCCTTTTCAGCCAGCATCTTCCCGACTTCGCGGGCCAGCTCCAGCTTCGTTCCCTTTTTGTCTTTCAATTCCAACGTGGAAGCCGCTACCAGCGTCTTTCCGCTTACGTCGTCAATGAGCTGCGCATGGATATGCGCATTACTCCGGAACACGGACAACCGGGGACGTTCCGGGGTACCCCGCCCCACGCTTTTGCGGACACGATTTGCCCTGCGATCTATTTTCACTTTATGTTCTTTGGTTTTCTGCATATTACGCCGCTGCTCCTACGCTTTTCTTGCCGGCCTTCCGACGGACCTGTTCACCCTCGTACCGGAATCCCTTGCCCTTGTAAGGCTCCACGGGCTTCAAATCCCGGATCTCAGCCGCCACCTTTCCGACCAATGCCTTGTCGAATCCGGAAATCTTCAGCTTGGACTTTTCCACCTCGAATGCGATTCCCGGAACCGCTTCATACTTCACGGGATGGGAAAAGCCTAGATTAAGCATGAGCCCCTCCCCTTCCTTGGTCATGCGGAATCCGACGCCCTCCAGAATCAGGGCCTTCTCGAATCCCTTGTCCACGCCTTCCACAGCATTCGAAACCAGGGAACGCAACGTTCCCCAATTGCTTTTCGCCTGCTTGGAATTGCGCATCAGTTCGAAAGTGATCTCACCCTCTCCCATGGACACCTTCACGCCCGAAAGCACCGGAACGCGGAGTTCCTTGGATTCCTTTTTTACCACGATCTCGCGCTCATCCGCCGTAACGGTCACGCCCGAGGGAATGGTAACGGGTTTTTTTCCGATCTTGCTCATATTACCAGATTTCAAATAAAAGATTTCCTCCGATGTTTTCCTTTTTCGCCTCTACCCCGGACTTGATGCCCTGGGACGTGGACAGGACCAGAATGCCATGCCCCCCCTTTACGCTTCGCAGATCCTCCGCTTTCGCATACTTCCGCAAGGAAGGCCGGGAAATAAACTTGACGCCGCGGATGGGGCGCTCTTCATTGAATGACACCTCCATGCTCCGCTTCGGATTCCGCCCCTTTATTTCCACTTTGTTCAAAAAGCCGTATCTCCGCAAAACCTCCGCCACGGCATAATCCATCTTGGTGTAGCGCGTCTTGAGGCCGTCCTTCCCGACAGCCTGGGCATTCTTTATTTGTACCATTAAGTCTATATACATATTACCAGCTGGATTTTCTCACTCCGGGTATGTGACCCTTGCTTGCCAACTCGCGGAAGCAGATGCGGCACATGTTAAAGTCCCGCATGTACCCGTGCTTCCTCCCGCATTTGAAACACCTCCGCACCGTACGGGTGGAATACTTGGGTTTTTTTCTCGCTCGCGCGATTACGGATTTCTTCGCCATACTTATTATTCTTCTTCTTTCACGAGCGGCACGTTCTCCGACCTATACAAGGCAATGGCCGCCTCGCGATTCCGTTCCTGGGGAACGATTGTGATCTGCATGCCGAACTGGACATGCGACTTGTCCATGTCGATTTCCGGAAAAACGAACTGGTCCCGGAAACCCACATTCAAGTTCCCATGTTCGTCTATATTTTTCAAGTTGATGCCCCGGAAGTCCTTGATGCGGGGAAACACAACATGCACCAGCTTGGACAGAAATCCCTCCATCCGGGCTCCCCGCAATGTAGCTTGGAGACCGATGACATCCCCCGTCCGCGTCTTAAAATTCGCGATGGATTTCTTGGCCGTGCGCACGGAAGGCTTCTGCCCCGTAATCAGGGCGAACTCCTTCATGATCTCGGGCAGGACCTTATCATCAAACTGCGACATAGTCCGCTTCTTTCCGACGCCCGCATGCACCACTATTTTTTCGAATCCTTCTTGCTTCATAGTTCTGCGTTACACTTCGCGCAATACCGACGCTTCGACTCTGTATCCATCCTGACCCGCACCCCCTGATTGCACGAGGAACAGAAGAGCTGGACATTCGACAACGCCAACGGGCGTGTCACATCCACGATCTCTCCCTTCTCCCCCTCTTTCTTGGGACGAGCATGTTTCTTGTATACGTTGACGCCTTCCACGGAGATCCGCCCCCGTTCGGGAAAAACGCGCAAAACCTTTCCGGTCTTTCCCTTGTTTTTGCCGGCCACGATCTTGACCGTATCTCCTTTTTTGATTCTCGTTCTCATAAATCTATACCAGTTCCTGGGCCAGCGATGCGATGGTGTCGTACCCTTTTTCCTTGATCTCTTTCGGGATGGGACCGAAGATGCGCGTGGCACGCGGCTCTTTCTTGTCCACCAGCACGACGGCATTCTCGTCGAACCGGACGTAGGATCCGTCTTTCCTCCGTATAGGATGGCTCTGACGGACCACGACGGCCCGGACCTTGTCCTTCTTCTTCACGGCTTTCCGGGGTTCGGCAACCCGGACCGAGGCAACGATCACGTCGCCTACCTGGGCATACCGCTTCTTGCTGCCCCCCAGAACACGGAAGCACCGGACGCTTTTGGCGCCCGAGTTGTCCGCAACCTTCAATATGGATCTTTCTTGTATCATATTACTCTTCCAAATCCGGCACCCGCGCCTTTTCGACGATCCCCGCGACAGCCCAGCGCTTATCTTTGGACTTCGGGTTTGATTCCTGTATCGTCACCCGGTCCCCCATCCTGCATGCATTCTCCTCGTCATGGGCCTTATACCGCTTCGTAAGCTTCATGTATTTGTGGTAGAGAGGATGCTTCCTGAGCCGCGTGACCGCCACGACACAGGTTTTCTGCATCTTGTCGGAGACGACGACGCCTTCCAGGGTCCTTGTTTGTTTCTTTTTCTCTTCCATGCGTTTATTCCCTCTCCCCCAGGATCGTCTCGATCTGGGCGATGGTTTTCCTCACCTCGCCGAACTCCTTGAGGCTCTTTACCTTACCAGTCGCAATGGCAAATTTCAATTCCACGAAGCGGTCCCGCTTCTCCCGAAGCACTTTCTCAAGCTCCGCCACCGGCTTGGACTTGTATTCCTGTAATTCTTTCTTCTTCATGCTTCTTTTACCAATACTCTTGTTTTCACCGGAAGCTTATGACCGGCAAGCTCCAATGCCCGCCGCGCGCGGGCTTCCGAGACTCCGTCTATCTCGAACATGATCCGACCGGGTTTCACGGGAACTACGAAATGGTCCACCGCGCCCTTTCCCCCTCCCAGGGTAACCTCGGGAGGGAGCTTCGATACCGGCTTGTCCGGGAAAATGCGGATCCAGACTTTTCCTTCCCGCTTCAGGCTGTGCGTAATGGCCTTCCGGGCCGCCTCGATCTGGTTGGCCGTGACCCACGCCGAAGACAGGGCCTGGATGCCGTATGTTCCGTAGCTTATGTACGTCCCGCGGGTCTCCTTGCTCCGGCCTCGCGAGCGCCCCTTATGGGATTTCCTGTGCTTTTGTTTCTTGGGCTGCAGCATATTATTCGAATATTTCTCCCTTGTAGATCCATACCTTCACGCCCACCGTACCGTATGAGTTATACGAGGTGGCTTCTCCGTAATCCACGTTTGCACGCAAGCTCTGCAAAGGCATCTGGCCGAAGTTCAGCCATTCGCTCCTCGAGATCTCGGAACCGTTCAAACGCCCGGAGATCTTGATCTTAGCGCCCTTCACATCCCTGTTCTGCTTCAACAGTTCCATCTGCCTCCGCATCACAATGCGGAACGGGATACGCTTTTCGATATCAAACGCAATCTGCTGGGACACAACCGCAGCCGAAATCTCGGACCGCTTCAATTCCTCCACATTGATGTTCATCGAGAAATTCAGCGGCTTTGCGTTCTTCCTGCGAAGCTTCTTAATCTCCTTCACCAGTTCGTTCTTCAATTCATCAATGCCCTTGCCCCCGCGTCCGATCACGAGTCCCGGACGGCCGGCCTTAATGGAAATCTTGATCATCTCCCCGGGCCGGTCTATGGTCAGGTCCGCAATGCCGGCTGCCAGGATCTTCCTGCGGATGATCGAGCGGATAAGCTCATCCTCCTCGAGGAAGAATTTCATCGATTTCTTGAAAAACCACCGGCTGGACCACGGCTTCGTGATGCCTAAGCGGAATGCATTGGGTTTAATCTTCTGTGCCATATTATATGGATTTCCTTCTGAACATGTTCTTCAGGCCGGGTTTCTGTCCGCGACCCTTCTCTTGAGGCGACTCCTTTTTGACTTGCGGAGGCTTTTCCCGCTCAATACCCTTGTCTTCTCCGCTGTCTTTCTTTTCCTTCTTTTTCTCCTTGTCCTTCTTCTTCGGTCTCTCCGCAACCCGGTACGGAACGCGGGCCTCCCCGCCCTCGGCCAGGATAATGGTAACATGGCTCATCTTCTTGTGGATCGGACTGACCGCCCCCCGCGCCCGCGGCATCCACCGCTTCAGGCGCGGACCCTCGTTCACCATAATGGAACGGATCACGAGATTCTCCACGTTCATTTCCCTGTCCTTCGCATTGGCAATCGCGGACTGCAACAGCTTCAGGATCGGATCACTGGGACGCCGCGCGGAAAACAACAGCTGCGCCTCGGCCTCCCTGACGGGCAAACCGCGTATCATGTCCGCCACGAACCGCACCTTGCGGGGCGCAATGCGCGTATATTTCAAAGTGGCTTGTGCGGTATTCTCCATGGATTATTTGCCGCCCATGCGGCTTTTCTGTTCCAGCTCGCGCTGCATCTTTCCTCCGTGCCGGGTGAACTTCTTGGAAGGAGAGAATTCTCCCAGACGATGGCCGATCATATCTTCGGACACCCGAACCTCCAAAAAGTCTTTTCCGTTATGCACCAAAAACACATGCCCCACCATCTCCGGCGAGATCTCGCTTGCGCGGGCCCACGTCTTAATCGGGTTTTTGCCGTCCGCCTTGGTCGCGGCAACCTTCTTCAAAAGCTTGGGGTCCACGTACGGTCCTTTTTTTGCTGATCTGCTCATACGAAATTATATTCTACGGATTCCGAGGGGTTTTTCAACTTATTTCCTTCTCTTCTTCCTGCGCTTCATGATCAAGAAGTTCGACCACTTCTTCGGCTTCCGAGTGCGAACGCCTCCCGTAACCTTGCCCCATTTGTTCTTGGGGCGCTTGGTTCCGCGCTGCGTCCTTCCTTCTCCTCCTCCATACGGATGGTCCACCGGATTCATAGCCGTTCCGCGCACCGTGGGGCGGATCCCCATGGCGCGGGTGCGCCCCGCCTTTCCGATGGTCACGAGATTATGTTCCGGATTGGATACCGAGCCTACAGATGCCAGACACTTGGACATGATCTTCCGGACTTCTCCGGACGGCATCTTGAGCTGGGTGTATCCTCCTTCATGGGCCAGAATCTGCAAAGAAGATCCGGCCGAACGGGCCATCTGACCTCCCTTGCCGGGCGTGATTTCCACATTGTGCACGAACGAACCCACCGGAATCCGGCCGAGTTCCGTGCGGTTCCCGGGCTCAAACGGAGCATCGGGCGATGTCATAATCTCACTGCCTTCCTTTACTCCGTGTGGAGCCAGGATATAACGCCTGTCCCCGTCCTTGTATACCACCAACGCAATGAACGCCGAACGGTAGGGATCGTATTCCAGGGATTCCACGCGTCCCGGCACGCCCATCTTGTTCTGCTTGAAATCAATGATGCGATACCGCTTCTTATTACCTCCCCCCTGATGGCGGACCGTGATGCGCCCCTGGCTGTTCCGCCCCGCATGCGAAGCCACTTTTTTCAAGAGCTTCTTCTGAGGCCTGTTTCCGGACAGGAGCTTCTTGTATTCCACGGCGGTATAATGCCGGCGGGAGGGGGTTGTGGGCTTGTACTTCTTCATATTCTAAAATCCTTCTTCAATCCTCTGTCCCGACTGTATGGTCACAATGGCCTTTTTCCGGTCCCGGGGATTCCCGGCCAGTCCGCGAAAATGGCGCGTCTTGCCTCGTATCGGCAGCGTGTCCACGCTCAACACATTCACTTCATACCGGTCCTCCACGGCCTTTTTAACCTCGGGCTTTGTGGACCGACGGTCCACCAGGAATGTGTACTGATTCTCGGCCATCTGACGATGCGCCTTCTCGCTCAGCCAAGGACGGGTCAGTATGACCTTTTTCAGGGGCGTGCGGGCGGAAACCTTTTTCTCTTCGGGTTTCGTTTCCTGAGCCGTCTGCGGCTTCTTGGTCTCTTCTTTCTTTGAGGATGAAAACAATGCCATATTCCTATTGAATCTTCTTCGCCGCTTCGACTTCCATGATTACAACCTTGTGCGCCGCAACGTCATACGTGGATAGGAATTCGGGGCGCAGGACGGTCACGCCCGGCACATTCCGCATAGACAGGAATTTCTTCCCGTCCGCTTCGGCGGGAACCACCAATACGCTCGACGGAATCTCGGAGAAAAAACCTTTCAAGAACGCATGTGCGTCCTTGGTCTTTCCGGAATCCCATGCCAGCGCGTCCACGATGAACAATTCGCCGTCCGCCAACTTCTTGGACAATGCGGAACGGAAGGCCCCTTTTTTCATTTTCTTGTTCACTTTTTTAGAAAAATCCCGCTCGTTGCGCGGTCCGAACGTGGCTCCCCCGCCCACCCAGATGGGGGAACGGATGGATCCGTGCCGCGCGCGGCCCGTACCCTTCTGCCTCCAGGGCTTGCGGCCTCCTCCGGAAACCTCGGACCGGTCTTTTGCGTGCGCCGCGCCGAACCGCCGGTTCGCCAGATGCGACACGACAACCTGGTGTACCAGGGCCGGCTTCCAGTCATAGGCAAAAACCTCATCGGAGATTTCCGCCGTTCCTGTTTCCTTATGAGATTTGTCGAATACGGGTGCCTTCATACTTATATATAGACTTCCACATCCATCCCGTTCGCTCCCGGGACGGCTCCTTTTACAAAAATGTTCCTCTCTTCCTTTTTTATCACCTTCATATTCTTTACGGTTACGCGGTGCGTTCCCATGTGCCCGGCCATCTTCTTCCCGGGAATGACCCGTGCGGGGTCCGTGGCTCCGATGGAACCCGGGGCGCGCAAACGGTCCTTCTGTCCGTGACTAGCGGGCCCCCCGTGGAACCCGTGCCGCTTTACTACACCCTGAAATCCTCGCCCCTTGCTGTGTCCGGAGATCTTCACGCGGGATCCCTCCTCGAGAGACTCCGCATCCCCTTCCGTGACTTCAAGCACGGTGACAGGGACGACCTTGTCGTCCTGCCAGATCTGCGTCATGCCGATCTTCTTGGTGCGCACTATGTTGTTCTTTTTCTCTTCCATATGTCCCATAGGAAAAAAACAGGGGTCTGCCCTGTTATTCCGTGTATTTGCGGCTAAACCCAGATTCTATCGTACCGTATGGACCGTATGTGTCAAGCCTTAATTCATCTTCATCTCCACTTCCACCCCCGCGGGGAGATTCAGATTCGACAACGACTCCACGATCTTCTGGCCCGGGCTCAAGATGTCGATGAGCCTCTTGTGCACCCGGATTTCAAAGTGCTCCCCCGACTTCTTGTGCACGAATGTCGAGCGGTTCACCGCGTACTTCCGGAACTCCGTCGGCAGCGGTATCGGACCTACCAGATCGCCTCCCTGAAACTTGATCGCTTCCACGATCTGCTTCACGGATGTGTCGACCAGCTTGGCGTCATACGCCTTGATGCGCAAACGCAGCTTGTCCTTAGGTGATTCGCTTTTCTTTGCCATACCTGGGTTCCATCATACAGAGAGGCACAAAAAAATCAAGAGCCCGGGCCTGTGGGTATGTCCCAAAGAAAAAGGATCTTTCCTGTGCGAAAAGATCCCGAATGATAAACTTATCCCCTCCTCCGCCTGTTCCAGTCCTTGAACTCGGACCATGCCATTCCGGGCAGAAACGAAGGGTCGATCAGAAACACGGTAATAAAGAAACTCAGAGACGCCAACACGGGCAAGATCGGATAAAGATATTTCACGAGCACCTCTCTCTATGTGATTGTAAATGGAATTCAACTTCTTCCATTAATATCGATAACTTCGGAAAAATCAAGAAAAAGATCCCTCTCCGTTGCAAAGGGATAAATATGCATTTTCCTCCCTACAAGGTATACTGAAACCCATGGAAGAAGAGAAAAAATCCTGTTGCCCCCGATACCGGGGCAACGCAGATTCGGGGCTCCTTTACATACTGGGAGTCATCGGAGGGGCCGTCTACTACCTCCAGCAGGCCGAAACCTTCTGGATAGGGGTCCTCGGCCTCCTGAAGGCCTTCATATGGCCCGCCATGCTCGTATACGAGCTTTTCGGTTTCCTGGAAATGTAACAAACCCCCCGAACAAAAAACACCCCGCATATTGCGGGGCGTTTTTTCAAAGACTGGCGCCTTAGGCGATGATCTTCGTCACCGCACCGGCACCTACGGTCTTTCCTCCTTCACGGATAGCGAAGCGCTGCTTCTCTTCCAAGGCTACCGGAGAAATGAGCTTCACCTTGATGCTCACCGTGTCTCCCGGCATGACCATTTCGGTCCCCTCGGGAAGGAATACCTCTCCCGTCACGTCCGTGGTACGGATGTAGAACTGGGGCTTGTATCCCTTGAAGAACGGCGTATGACGCCCTCCTTCCTCCTTGGAAAGAACGTATATCTCGGCTTCGAACTCCGTGTGCGGCGTGACGGATCCCGGCTTGGCGATCACCTGTCCGCGCTCGATGTCCTCTTTCTTCAAACCGCGAAGAAGCATGCCGGCATTGTCCCCCGCCTCGGCGGAATCCAATACCTTCTGGAACATCTCGATTCCCGTAATGACGGTCTTCTGGGTGTCGCGGAGACCGATAATCTCAACTTCCTCGTTGACCTTGACGGTTCCCCGCTCCACGCGGCCCGTGCAGACCGTTCCGCGCCCTTCGATGGAAAAGATATCCTCGATGGGCATCAGAAACGGCTTGTCCTTGTCGCGCGTCGGCTCCGGAATGTAGTTATCCAAAGCATCCACGAGCTCCAAGATCGGCTTCGCCGCTTCGTCGTCCACGGAAGACGTTTCGAGAGCCTTCAAAGCAGAACCGCGAATCACCGGGACGTCGTCTCCGGGAAACTCGTACTTCTTCAAGAGCTCGCGCACCTCGGACTCCACCAGGTCTATGAGTTCCGGATCATCCACCATGTCCACCTTGTTCAGGAAGACAATAATGGAGGGTACTCCGACCTGACGGGCCAGCAGGATGTGCTCCCGCGTCTGAGGCATGGGTCCGTCCGCCGCGGACACGACCAGCACCGCGCCGTCCATCTGGGCGGCACCCGTGATCATGTTCTTGACGTAGTCAGCGTGACCCGGCGCGTCGATGTGCGCATAGTGGCGCTTCTCCGACTCGTACTCCGAGTGGTGCAGCGCGATGGTGATTCCCCGCGACTTTTCCTCCGGAGCGTTGTCGATGTTCTCCACCTTCTCGAGCTTCTTCACGAAGCCCTTCATGTTCAGCACATGCATGATGGCTGCCGTAAGGGTGGTCTTGCCGTGGTCCACGTGACCGATCGTTCCGACGTTCACGTGCGGCTTACTACGCTCAAACTTTTCTTTTTCTGCCATACGTTTTTTTCTTGTTTCTTAAAATTTCGACCTATTTTTTCCCGCCTGCATGCGGGAAGTTCAATTATCATTTTTGACGATGCAACCTTGTATGTCAAGCCTATGCTTATTCCTCCGGTTATGCACAGGCCTCCGCGTGAAGCAGGCCCCCTCCCGGGTGTATACTGAATGCAGATTTCGAATAAATGAGGGAGGCTGCCATGCATAGCTGCACCGATCCGAAATGCAGCGGAATTGTGAACACCCAGAAGCACATCGTCATGAAGATCGATTCCCACCCGGTCCACGTACATCTCTGCAATACCTGCCGCAAGCCCCATCACGGCGACGGATCTGCCGTAGAGGTTGAGAATCTCTCCCAGGTCCGGGAAGAGCTTTCACATAAAATTTTTTCCCAATATTAAACCCCGCATATTCATACGGGGTTCCTTTTATGGGGAGAAACCGGAAGACGGGAACGCGGCACGGACGCCTTTCATCCTTTCAGAGGTCAAGGCCCCAGCTTTCGTCCGCATCCGGATCAGAACCGTGGTTAGCCGACACCAGGCAAGTCCCCGACCGTTTCTCGGCCGGCGGCTTGTACAAGGACTCATGCACCCACGAACCATTCATGCGTCCAACCCGGGTCATCGCGCTCCGGCTCCGGAGAAATATGGGAATAATCTTCCCCCAGTGAAGCACGAACGCGGCCATTTTTCAATCATCACTCCCGCTTCAGAAGCTCCTTGAACACCTCGGGAGAGATAGACGCATCCGCACGCTCGCGCAAGCGCTTCTTTCCCTTGGCCTGCTTCTTCCACAGCTTCATCTTCCGGGTACGGTCTCCCCCGTACAGGTATCCGGTCACGTCTTTCCGGAGAGCCGGAATGTCCGCCCGCGCTATGATCCGCCCCCCGCCCCGGGCCTGCACGGCCTGCGCATACTGCTGACGCGGCAGAAGGTCCTTCAGGCGCTCCACCATTCTTCTGGCCTCCCGGTCCAGGGTCTCCCGCGGGAAAAAGCGGCTCAGCCCCGGCAGGGGCTCCCCCGCCACCAGGAAGTCCACGCCCACCACGTCCGCAGGCTCGTAGTCCGTGAATTCGTAGCTGAAGGACGCATACCCTTCCGTGGAGGATTTCAAGACATCATCGAAATCGGATACGAGCTCGGCCAAGGGCATCGAGGCCGTCACCTCGATCCGGTCCCCCCGGGTCTCCGTCCCCAGATCCTTCATGCGGAATATCTTCTGCAGGGCCAGAACTTCCGAGATATATTCCGAGGGAAAGATGATCCGCAGAGCAATCATGGGCTCCCAGACCTCCAGAGCGTCCGCCGGCATGTCCTCCGGGCGTATGACCTCCTCCCATCCGGCCTTCGTGCGGACCCGGTACCGGACGGACGGGAACGTGTTGATCACCCCCGTCTCGAACTCCCGCTTCAGGCGCTCCGCCACGATCTCGAAATGGAGCCTGCCCAGGCATCCCACCTTGAATCCCCGCCCCAGGACCTCGTTCTGGTCCGGCTCAATGGACAAGGAGGAGTCGTTCAATCTCAATTTCTCCAGGTTCTGGCGGAGGGCATCGTACTCCCCTCCGTCCTCCGGATAGAAGGACGCGAAGATGGCGGGACGGGGCTCCGTATATCCCGGCAGCATGAATTCCGAAGGGTCTCACTTATGCCCCGCAAACGCCACCACGGTATCCCCGATCTTGATCTTCCCCGGGTCTTTCACCCCCGTCGCGATATATCCGATCTCCCCGGCTTCCAGTTTCTTCATGGAAAACAGGGTCGGAGAAAAGCATCCCAGCTCCTTCACCCGCGTCCCGGAACCCGAGGCCGCAAAAAACACCTCCCCCTCGGAGGAAAAGGATCCGGCGAAGACCCGGACGGACGCCACCACGCCTTTGTGGTTGTCATAAAAGGAATCGAAAATCAGGGCCCGGGCCACGGAAGAATCCTCCGACAGGCTCTCCGGAGGGCGCACCTTCCGGACGATATCATCCAGCAGTTCTTCCACCCCCTCCCCCGTCTTTCCCGAGACCCGGTGGATTTCTTCCGGATCGCACCCGAGAAGTTCGGCCAGTTCCATGACCGCGCCTTCCAGCGCATCCTCGGAAATGCTTCCGGACTGGACCAGATCCACCTTGTTCACGGCCCCCACGACCTCCAGGCCGGCCTCCTTCGCCAGCATGAAGTTCGCGAGCGTCTGGGCCTGGATGCCCTGCCCGGCATCCACCAACAGCACCGCCCCCTCGACGGCCAGAAGCGCCCGGGAGACCTCGTACGAGAAATCCGAATGGCCCGGGGTGTCGATGAGGTTCAGCTCGTAGTCCGACTCCCCGGATCCGTACCGCATCCGCACCGGCGCCATCTTGATCGTAATTCCCCGCTCCCGCTCAAGCTCGAGCTGATCCAGGTACTGCTCTTTCATCTTCCGGTCCTCGACCGTCTTCGTAACCTCCAAAAAGCGGTCCGCGAGCGTGGACTTTCCGTGATCTATGTGCGCGATGATGCAAAAATTCCTGATATGCTCCATATATATGGAGCATGATACGAGGTACGCCGCAAAAAGGCAAAGCTTCTCCCCGCGTTTGACCCCCCGCCCCGCATCCCCTATGGTTATTCTTAGATTTATTAACATGCAGGAGGCAACGATATGAGACATCCCCAGATACTGGAGCTGGGCACGGGCATGACGGACTACGCCCCGTATTTCCCCTGGATCGACCTCTCGGACCACGGTATCCGGACGCTCTCCAAAACCATATTCCTGGAAGCCGACGAGGAGGACGCGCAAGGATGCTTTCTCATCCCTTTTTTCAAAGAAGAGACCAGGGACCAGGAAATCTCCTTCTTCCCCGGAAACAACGCTTCCCGGAGATCCTATCCGTGGATCGAGATATGCTTCATGGACCGTATCTTTGAGGCGCTTCAGACCCAGGCAGAAAACCTCCGCGCCAGCGGATGCTTCCTGGCCCGGGATGCCAGACTCGAATCCGGCCGCAAGCAACGGCTTTTCGCCCTCTTCGGAACCGTATGGAGCCCGGACAAAGTCCTGACCATGAACCGCACAGACACCTCTCCCGTGGGAAAATTCGACTACAACACCGTGTCACCGCCTTTCCAGATACTCCAGAAATCATCCGGAACATTCGCATTACAAAATTTCAGAGACTAACATAAAAGCCTTGCAACAATGCGGGGCTTTTACATTCTTCCGCCCATCCGCTACCATAGAGTAAGTTGTTTTGTCCATCATTAGATAAGGAGGCATTCTATGAGGATTTTATGGCTCTGATCTTCCTTCTCCTTCTCGGATGCGAAGTAAAAAAAGAAAAGTCGTATCACATAGAACACACGCTGGATTTCTTCTTCGTCCGATACGACTCCACCATAACCGTTCCGAGCTGGAGAGGCATCTATTTCAAAGGATGCTGGAGAAGAGAGTACACCTTCAGAAACAAGGAACAATCCCTGGAATTCTGGAGCACGACCCAGGCTCCCCCCCGAATCCTGTAGCATCACAAGTCCCGCCGGCCCCCCCGCCGGCTTTTTCTTTGACAAAACCAAAAAATATTCTATGGTTATGCCAGAACTATTAACTCAACAGATACAGGAGGATATGTATGAAACTATATTCAGACCTTGGAACAAGCCTGCAGACTTATGTCCAGCGCTTCCCCTGGATAGACCTGACGGACAACGGAATACAGGCTCTCCGCAGGAACGTGCGCGGGATATTGGAAGGAAGCGTATATAAAGGCTGCTACCTCGTCTCCTACATAAAAAAATCTAGGCAAAAGATAGAGCTCTGGCCGAAACAGTTCGGCATGGCCATCTCCGCTCCGTGGGTGAGTCCGGAAACCCTGGATGAACTCCTCGCGCTTCTGAAACGAGAAGCCGAATCGTTCCAAGCCGACGGATGCTTCCTGGTGCGGTCCCATCTCCAAGAGACCGGCAAGGAGCAGAAACTCTTCGTTCTCTTCGGCAGGACCCTGTCGCCTAGCGAGATACAGGCAAAAAGGCTGTATCCCGGAAACGGCCTCAGCAAATTCCAGGCCCCCGTCCTCTGTCCCCTCTTGGAAATCGAGAAGACAGACGGAGGATTCCAATTGAAAAATCCGCAATACACAGAAGGAGACTGCTATGTCCAAATCTGCAATTGAAAAACCCATGCTATGGTACGCCCGGAAGTTCCCGTGGATGGACCTGGAAGAAGGCATCCTGGAACTTCCCGGGCAGATCAGGAAAACAGCCCGGAAAGGGAATGCGGACGGGTGCTTCTTTCTTTCCAAGTTCAATGAAAAAATAAGGGAACAGGAATCCTTTCTCTGGGGAAAGAATTTCCAATGCAGATCCGATCCCTGGATCAGGGCAAGTTCCGCAGAAAAGCTCATTGAAGCCCTGCAACAGAAGGCAGAAGAGCTGGAAGCCAACGGATGCTTCTTCATCCGCCGCCTTGAACGGGAAAAAGGCGGATCCCAGTTCCTCTGCGTGACGTTCGGCAAGACCTGGAGCCCGGAAAAGCTCTCAGAGATGCGAGAGTCTTACTCTTGCAACCTCGGAAGATTCGACATCCAGCACGTCATCTCTCCCCCCTTCCTAGTACTAGAAGAGGACGGAGAGATAACCCTCCAACCCATTAATTAAATCTACAGCCCCGAAGACGCGTCTTCGGGGTTTTAATTTCATGTCTCCTGCCTTGCGAGCGTAAGCTCTATAACCTCCCGCGACCGGGGGTCCGGAGTCTCGTATACGAAGAACGGGCTTCCGGACTCCTCCCACTCATACCCCAGAGGCGCGCTGATATCCGCCCTCAGGCTCGTGTTCGCCCCGGACTGGCGCTCGAAGATGAACGTGAACACCTCTCCGGGAGCCACCACCGTATTCTCCTTCCCGGGAGACTCATACCGCATCTCCAGCGTCTCCTCGTCCCCCGCCGCCACATTGAACCATGTGGCAAAGACGGATTTTCCGAACGCCTGCATGGTCCAGGAATCGAACATGCCCACGTAAATCCTGGAATCCTCTATCTTTTGCAAGGGTTCATAGAACTCATATCCCTGGGCTTCATAATCAAACCGGGACACGATGCTTTTCGTCTGGCTGCCTTTCACAGAAACCAGATTCGAACCCGGATTGGTATAGATTTGCATGAAATTCCTGTTCGTAGCCCGCCACCAGGGATCCCGTTCGTTCTCTCCCGCATGCCTCCGGATCACGGAAAGATCCGTGAACACGCCCCCGTTGGTGTTCAAATCAATCCGCGCGTCCACCTCCTGCTCCATGAACACATCCGTCTTCCCCCCGGCTATGTTCGCGTTCACCACGGCCAGATAGCTCCCCAGGAATCCATTCGGCAGATCGTAGACTCCCCCGTCCAGATTCCTCTCGGAGAGGAAATGGGCCACGCGTTCGTCCCGCGCATACACCATGACGTCCCGCGTCTCCGCATGCCCGCCTAGTGCAGACACCAGATCCTCCCTTCCTTTCCCGTCCAAAGCTTCCAGCCGTTCCATGAGCACGGGCGCCAAGACTCCCAGGATCCTCTTCGGCTGGCCCTCTTCCTTGTCTTCTCCGGCTTCCACCTCGTATTGGATCACCTCGTGGAAATTCTCCGCATTGATCTCGCCGTACCCCTCCAGATCCACAGGGCCCGTAACGTCTAAAACGCTTTCCAGGACATGCGTGTTCAAGCCTACCACGGCATCAAAAGTGACATCCCGCTCCGCGTATATCTTCGAAGATTCCAGGAAATACAGCACCGCCTCGGCTGACGTAGGAAAATCGAAAAACCAGTTTGCATCCCGGGCTCCCCAGTCCCGGCTCATCGTGCGGATCTCATAGGGGGGCGTCACCTCGATATCCAGCTGCCCGTCCGGATCATAGATGTCGCGCACATCCAAGGACACCATTTCGCCCCCCTGGACCACCATGTCCCCGTAGCTTCCCACAAACCCCCCTCCCGGCCGTATCTCCGCGGCATTCTGGAACAGGATCGCCACATGCCGCTCATCCAGGCTCCCCACGATATCCCGCACGCCCCGCACGAACGCCCGGGTATCCTGGAGGTCGGCTCCGTATTTCAAATAGCGCTCGCTCAGCGACGCCTCGAGATCCCCAAAAAGGGACGAGACTGCCTTGAGCTCCGCCACCGTATTCCGGATGGATTCCATCTTCCCTAACACATTCCCCAGCGAGGATTCCACCGTATCCAGAGCCGAGAGGAGGCGCAGGCCGCCTCCCCGGAAATACCGGAATCCGTTCTCCGTTGCGTCACGGAAAGACACGGCTACCTTCAGAAAATTCTCATTTAAATCATGGATATCCCCCAGAAGCCCTTCCACCTTCCCGATAGGAGGGGTAAACGCCCCGAATACCTGGCTCAACAAAACCCCGTGCTTGTCTTCAAAAAGATCCCGAAGGCCCCGGATCTCACTCCGGTTTTCCTTCAAAATATCCTCTGCTTCCCGCAATTCCATGCCCTCGATGGACACGGCTGCACGGGAAAAATTCTCGGAGATCAAGCCGGCCCGGGCCACGAATTCGTCTCCTGCGGATCTCAGGGTCAGAATCACAAATGCCGCAATCGCCGCCACCGCCACCGCCGCGATCCCCAAAACCTTGAGAACTTTTTTCTTGAATTCCCGGAACTTGGAAATTGGGGCCTGGGGAATCCGCGACAGATTAATAGACCGGACCCGCGAGGAGCGTTCGTAGTTGAAATTCGGCTTTCGGACATCCACCAGGACCGAATCGATGTTTTTCTTGGGTACCTTCCTTTGTTTCATAAAATTTCTTTGCATATCCCGGATATCTCTTCGGCAGTCCGGGACCAATCAAAGCGGCGCACATTCTCTCTCCCTTTCCGTACCAGGGACTCGGCCCGTCCCTTGTCCGAGAGAACCCGCTCCAGTCCGTCCGCAATATCCTTATCCTCTCCCGGAGAAACGGATTCCGCCGATTCTTTCAAGACCTCACTGAGGCCTCCGTTCAAAGACGCCACCACGGGCACCCCGGAGGCCTGGGCTTCCAAGGGCGGAAACCCGAAGCCTTCAAAAAAGGACGGGAAGGCAAACACGGACGCTAATCGGTACAGGGGCGGCATGTCCTCCTGCGGGACATGTCCCAGAAACCGTATCGCATCCCGTGCCGGAGATTCCTGCAGGGCCTTCTCAACCCCACCCGGAAGCCAGCCCTTCCCTCCTGCTATAATAAGCTCCACGTCTTTTGTTCCGGAACGCCTCTTCAGCATCCCAAACGCCCGGATGAGCCCGGCCACGTTTTTCCGGGGCTCCACCGTGCCCACAAACAGCACGAATCTCTTTTCCAGCCCGTATTTTTCCCCCACCCGCTTCATCTCCCCTTCTTTTATGTCTTCCCGGTACTGGGGATCCAGGCCGGAATACGCCACCCGGACCTTTTCTTCCGGAACCCCGAAAAGTTCTACAATATCCCTCTTCGTAGACTCGGAGACCGCAATGACCCGGTCCGCCCGCAGAGCCTGTCCCATAGGATCATGGAGCCAATGCCACAGGCGCTTCCGCCTGGAAAAAAATCCGGGATACCGCGCGAAAGAAAGGTCGTGAAACACCAAGACGTCTTTCGCACCCCGCACGCGCAAAGGATGGAAGTGCGGACGCAGAACTACGTCGTATCCGGGCCCCATCCGGGGAAGCCCCAGGCGGTACGTGAACTCGAACAGCCGGTTCGGAATCCCCCAATCTATAATCTTCCCGGCTTCCGGAAACGAGGAACGCAGATCCTTCTCGCATCCCCGGAAGCTGTTTGCCAGAATGTCCGTATCCCACTCTTTCCTCTCCAGCATATGCCGCAACAGGAACCAGGCATAGGCCGGAACTCCCGTCCTCATGCCCCGCACCGCAGACCGTATGTCATAGAGCATGTTCATATAATCTTCAAAAACCGGAATCCTGAACGACTTTCATAAAATCCTCCCGGAACTTTGATTCCGAGAACCGTCCGGCGCGCCGGGCGATATAAGACCGGTCAAAACGCGTCCTCTCGGCCTCCCGTACGGCTTTTATGAGAGATTCGACATTCTGGTCGTCAAACAGGATCCCCGTCTTCTTGTTCTCGACGATCTCAGCACCGCCCCCGGCATTATATCCCACAACCGGCGTCCCGCATGCCTGAGCCTCCGCGGCTACCAGGCCGAAATCCTCCACTTGGGGAAAGATGAATCCCCGGGCCCGGTTGTACCAGCCCCGCAACTCCTCATCCGAGACATACGGGATGAACTCCACCACGGAAGGGTCTGCAATGTTCTTCAGTTTCTCGGCCTCAGGACCCCTTCCGATCACTTTCAGGGGGATCCTCAGGCGGTTAAAAGCCCGTATTCCCAGATCAAAAACCTTGTAATACAAAAGCCTCCCTGCCATGAGGTAGTAATCCCCCACCTCGCTCTCGGGCTCATGATAAAAAACCTTGTCCAGTACCGGAGGATAAACCACCTGCGCCTCCCGTCCGTAATAGGCCCTGACCTTCCCTTTTATATACCGGGAATTCACGATAAACACATTCACCCGCGTCGAGGCGCGCCTGTCCCACTCCCGTATCCACCGGGCCACGGGGCGCAGAATGCTTTTGGACATGGACTGCGGGGAAAACGGAAGGTTCTTCAGATAATCGATCTCCCATGCGTACCGCAGGGGGCTGTGGCAATAGGAAATGTGGAACGGCTCCTTTTCAAGTCGTTTCCTCCGGCCGAATCCCTTCGCGTATCCGGCCGTGCTTGATATCACCACATCATAGGGTCCCCGCATTTTCATCCACTCGGATGCGAACGGCATGAGCGGGATGAACATCCTATGGTGCCTTTGCACGAGCTTGTTGTCCAGAAAACTCGTTACGATCCTCCTGTCCTCGAACATCCCCCTAGTCTTCTCCTTGTCGTATAGCAGCGTATACACGTCCGCATCCGGAAAGAGATCCAAGATGGATCTCAATACCCGTTCAGCTCCCCCGAACTGATTCAAGTAATCATGAAAGACGGCTACACGCATAGATGCCTTTATTCTAAATCAAAACGGGAACAATAACGACCCGTTTCTCACACTCCCGTCGGATCCGAGAAGAAAATTCCCGCGGTTTTCAAAACAATCTTCAGATCCAAGCCCGGAGACTGGTGTTCCACGTAATATGAATCGTATTCCAATTCCTCCCGGAACGTGAGCGCCGAGGCGCCGTTCACCTGCGAGAGGCCTGTGAGCCCCGCGCGGGCATCCGCCAAAAATCTGAAATTCGAGGGATAACTCCCTATCTCCTCGGGCTCATGCGGACGAGGGCCCACCAGCGCCATCTCTCCCGCCAGCACGTTGAAAAACTGCGGAAACTCATCGATCCGAAATTTCCGCAACAGTTTTCCGACTCTCGTAACCCGGGGATCCTCCGACATCTTGAACAGCGGCCCGTCCTTCCTCTCGTTATAAGATTGGAGCTCCTGCTTCATCTGCTGGGCCCTCCGTATCATAGTGCGGAATTTCCAGACGCGGATCACGCGCCCTTCGCTTATGCGCTCCAGCCGCACGAAGACCGGCCTCCCGTCCTCCAACAAAACAGCCAGCCCCACCAAGGGGGTTATAAGTATCGTAACGAGGCTCCCCGGAAGGGATACCGCAACATCCAACGTTCTTTTCCACCACGGATATGCCACATACCCATCCTACCCCAGAAATGCGTATAAAAAAAACAGCGTCCCTAAAAAAAATGAAATAAATGAGATTAGGACGCTGTTTACTATGGAGGATTTCAATGAAATCCTTGGATAAACTTTTCTATTCCTTTATTAATGCTGCCGGTATTAGTATAGCATATTCCCCCGGCCCGAGATATCCACACATCAAAAACCCCCCTGCAGAAGGGTTTTTCCTAGAGAATCCCCAGTATGAACTCTCCCCGCTCCTTCTCCCCCTTGAAATGCTCCCGAGCGCCTTCCAGCGTGCCCGAAAAGAACTCTTCGTGGATCTTGGTAAGCTCCCGGCCCGCCACAACGCGCGCATCTTTCCCGCATATATCGCCCAATTCGGACAGGGTCTTCAGGATCCTGTGCGGGGATTCAAAGAGTATTACAGGACGGACACCCGCATCCCGCACGCCTTCAAAGAAGGCTTTTCTCCCCTTCTTGTGCGGAGGATACCCCAGGAACGTAAACCTGTCTCCCCCGATTCCCGCCACAGAGAGAAACGTTGTGACGGAGGAAACTCCCGGAACCGGAATCACGGAGCACCCCGCTTCCCGGACCGCATTCACCAGAAAGCTCCCGGGATCTGAAACGCCCGGCGTACCGGAATCCGATACCAGTGCTATATCCCTCCCCGATTTCAAATCCCGTATCACGGATTCCTTTATTTTCCGTTCCATCCGGGCATCGCACCGCTTGACCGGAATAGAAATATCAAACCTGGACAGCAGTTTCTTCGCTACGCGGGTATCTTCCGCAAGAACCATGTCCACGGATCCCAAAACCTCGAGAGCCCGGTGTGTTATGTCTCCCAGATTCCCGATGGGCGTACCCACAACGTAAAGTTTTCCCCGTTCTTCCATATGTTTAATAAGAGCACAGAATGATTTTGAATACAAAAAAGCCGTCTGCGAGAGACGGCATAAAAACTATACAGCTTGTGCTGGAAACATATCGGATAAGAGACACGCGTTCTTTCCCCATATCCAAATCCTCTTCGCATTGCAGAGGAGGACGGTAAAGAAGGCGCTTATTTCTCCATCCCATAATTCACCACTCATTCTGGGCACGGGATTTTTTCCTACTTCCAAGAACCACCCTCCTTGCAGAGGGTGGCTTTTTTCTAAAACTTGATCCTGGGCTTCTTGATCACCTGCACCACCTTGCCGTTGATCATGAAATCATCGTCCTCATGCACGTAGATGGGAGGAAACTCCTTCGTGGAATCCGACACCAGGGCCACCTGGTTGTTCTTCTTATCCAGAAAGAATCTCTTGATATTGGCCATGCCGTCTATGATGGAGAGAACGACGTCCCCGTTCTTGGGACTCTTGTCGTCCACGTCCACGATGACATAGTCACCGTCCTCGATGCGCTTCCCGTCTATCTTCGCCCGGTTCATGCTGGGGCCCGATACCTTCAGGGCGAAGAACCGGGGATCCTTGGTTTTCGGAGTGGCAAGCAGCGTGCTGGAGATCTTCAGAAACCCTTCGATGTTCGTCTCCGCGAATATCTGGGCCGGGCCGGCATTCACGGACCCCAAGATGGGTATGGACAGGAGCTTGGTATTCCCCGACAGGCTCCTCTCCCATTCCTGCTTCGTCTTCCGGATCATGCCCTTCACCTTGTCCACCTTGATGAGGCCCTTCTTCTCCAGCTGAAGCAGGTGGTGCTTCACCTTCTGCGGAGAGGATTCCCCGATGAGCGATCCTATCTCCCGGAGCGTAAGCTGGCCGAGATTCTTCTCCTGGGCGACCTGGAGCAGCTGTTTTTGTATGTTGTGCATACGCACATTATACCCTATTTTACGCTTTTGTCACAACCCGCCTTAAAACTTGACAGAATGTTTCACAAAAAGCTGCGAGATATGCACCCCGCAGCCCTTATTAATCTTTCCAGACTCCTGTTTTCTGGAATCTGATAATTTTCCTTCTGAAGTCTTCCTGGCTGAGAAGAAATTCACCCAATTTCGAAAGCTCGTCCTCGACAGCCTCTATCTCCTCCAGTTCTTCCGGAGACTCCCCCACTTTCAGGACGCCCGATACAATCTCGAGGACATCCCTATCCCCCCTTGTTATAGCCCTTCCTCTCAGGCTTGAAAGGACCCGGGGCGATACCATGGGGGAAAAACTCTCCAAAAAGGGCTTCAACAGCTCTCCTTCGAGGAAATACTCTTCGATTTTGGAGACTATGTAATCGGGGAAGGTCTCTTGGTATATCTCAAGATGCATCTCGACCAAGACCTTGTCGCCGATCACGGCCAAACACACTTCCTTCAAGAGCTCCCCCGTCAGGTCTGCGTCAAGCTCCTTTTTGAAAATATCCCCGACCAACCTCCTCAAGGAAGGTAATCTGAAGAGGAATACCTCGTCTTTCGGGGTGTTGAGGACAAATTCTTCGGCACGCACGACCTCCCCTATATCGAGAAGTATGTTGAGATTCTCGTCCTTGCTCTTGGACATTAATTCCCCCACAGCCCCCAGAAGCATAAGCTTCATAAAGTTTTTCACTGCAATCCTCCTTTCTAAAATTTCTACATTCTTTATACAACATAAAAATAATAATTGTCAACTAAAAAGAACACGTCGGAAACGCGTTCTTGCTGAATAAATCTCATCGGCTGAACAGCCGGATGACTCTTTCGCGGGTAGGAGGTTCCTTCCCCGTCAATTGGATCTTCTGCTTTATGACAAAAAGGTACTCGACAATCCCGTTCCCCTGCCCTTTTAAAAAAGCGTCTTCCATGGACATAGGATCATTCTTGTAATCCTTCAGGCTTTCGGACAGCTTTTCCAGCTTTTCTATATCCTCCCTGCAGAGGAGCATGTAGTACTCGCTCAGAAACTTAAGCTCGCCGAGGTGCCACAAGATCTCAATAAACGCATCCCTGTTCCGCACCATGGCCTCGGAAACCATTTCCTCGGAGACCTGGTTCCAGGCGGACGTGGCAAGCTTGTACAAGAAATCCGTCGCTATCAGTTCGGTATGCGAAGTTGCCTTCCGGGGAATATTCTTTGCAAAAGAAAAGAATTCCAGCATCCTTTTGAAGACATCTTCGTTTCCCGGAAAGATGTCCCACCAAGACGGTTTTAGGCGGATTTTCTTGAAGCCATTCTCATCCTGCGTATCCTTCAAGACTTTAAGGCAGAGAATCGAGAATGCCTTTTGCGCCACCTCCATCTTAGCTCTGCATACAGAAACCTCGCGAACCTTTCCGTTCAAGGGGATTTGGACCCTTTCGTTGTGGAAATGGGGGTGGTAAAAACTGTCAAGATTGGAATATCCGTGCGCGCCATCGAAATATTTCTTCAATACATCCATCTGAGACGCTCCTCCCCCCTGGACCATATCCCAGTCCAAGCCGTTATGAAAAAGGTGGAGCAATTCCTTGTACTGCTCTTCTGTTTCCACCCTGCGGATCCATTCGTCCCTCGTGATCCGGTTTTCAAGCTTCCTTTCCGCGAGGAGGGGGTTTTTCTCCCTTTCTATCTCCTCGAGAATTTCTTTGTTTTGCATCGTTTACCTCACGAAATTAGTAATGAACTAAGCCTAGCTATTTAAGGCTGTTTTTAGCATGGTATAAAAATATATTCCTGTCAATTTTAGACTTCAAAGAGTGTAATGAATACAAAGATCGTTCATTGAAAAAAAAACATCGTGCAAAAAAGATGCGCCAACTGCAAAGAAGAACAGATCGTCTTCAAGGGAGATGCGTACGTAGACTCCAAGCTTCTCGCACATTTTAAAAAGAACAGAACACGGAAGCGCGAGTGCAGGTGGGCAGCCGAAAAAACGCGCGATGGAATTCGCTGGGTTTGCCAAATGGGACCGTGTCCGGAAGGCGAGCATTGCGAAGTCTGGGTAGGGGCAAAAGGAAAGAAAAGAATGGTGCATTGCGGCTGTTCTGCTGGAAAAAGAAAAAAGCCCACGAAAAAGAAGTAGGAAGAAAAAAGCCGTTCTCATAAGAGAACGGCTTCCAATATTCCTACTCTGCCGGCTCTTTTTTATAAAAAGGTTCCACTAAAAACCGAAAAAACTTGATATTATGAAGCTTTTTAGGTGTATAAAATCTGTACATCTCCGCAGGGGCTAGTACACGACGTTAGAACTTTTTATGAAAAGAGGGCTTGTTTACAACAAGCCCACACACAACCTTTAGATGAGGTATAAATCCTTACTGTTTCTAGTTTTGTAGGGACAACTATTTTTTCATAACAAGTGCCAGACCAATCATTATTCCACCGATAACATCTACCAATATAATGGCATACCTAAATAAAAAATCGGCGGAGAACATGGGACCAGGATCAGATCCCCATGACGCAAAAGTTACCGCAAAAAGTACAAGAAAAAACAACTCTCCCTGTGATAAAATCTTCATCAGTTTGTTTACGACAAAAAGTATTGTCATTACAACCGGAAGTGCTATCAATTCAATCATTTTTTACCTCACAAAATTAATTGAAAATGCTTTAATGTTCTATTTATATTGAAATATTTATATATAGATTTGTCAATTTTTCTCATCCTGCTGTACCATTTGCTTTACGGCAGTCAGGAGATTCTCAAAAAGCATATCGACAGATACCTGATATAGAGCAGATAACTTGGCGGTATTAAGCAGAGAAGGAAGGGATTCTCCATTCTCCCATCTAGAGACCTGGGTGTTGTCTTTAAGGCACAAGAAGGACGCGACTTCTTGCTGACTCATCCCTAGTCTCTTTCTATGCTCTCTGAGGGTATTGGGGAGCTTTCTATAATCCATACTGGAAGCGTAGCAAGTGCTCTGTGCAAGATAAGGGTGGTAAAGGTATCGAAAAAGCTACCTCTGCACACCTCAAATAAGCAAAAGTCCCATGGAATAGGAGTTTTTGCTGTTTTCATCTCTATATTGTTTTATGACGAATTCGTCATAGCTTGCAGCCCCCGAGAGAATTAATTGGAACCGATTGATTATAGAGCTCAGAGAGATAGAGAAAGCATACAAGGGAGAACCCTATTCGGTTAACTATGATTTTCTACTGAAATACCTGGAAGAGAAAGGAGAGTAAATGTATACAGTTATATACATCAGGAGACTTCTCTCTGATAACACCTTTCGCAGTATATAATTTCCTCTCTGTCGGGATCATATGAGGTCATAAACTCATTCACACAGTTATCGCTTTTGTGACCGTGGTCCGATGTATTCCTATATCCCCCATCATTTGATTTCTCCCCTCCGCACATACATGCTTTTTTCCAAAGTTTTAATGTGTTTCTTTGAGAAAGCCTCTCATGATGTCTGCAATTCGAACATAATCGAGGAAGAGGAAGGTGCATCTTTTTGTAGAACTGGAGTTCTTGAGGAATTATTTTAAATGCACTTGTACATTGGTGGTTACATTTCCCTTTGTGCTCGCACTCAATAACCTCGTTCAATATACTCTCATCCACGTCATCTATGTGGTCAGGAAGGTTTTCTGTCTTTTTCGTAATCTCATATTTTCTATCTTCAGGATCTTTCCAGTCATAGCCTTCTTTGATTGCCTCTTCTTTTGTAAGCGGGAAGTATTCCTGAGCAATTGTTTCGTTATATGCAAAGGGAGAGAGTTCTGGTGGGAAGAACTCGCCAAATGCATATACTCTTCCCATTTTGTCCGCGTACGGCATTTTATTCATGTGCTCCATTATCTGAGGAACAAGTCTTTCATATTCCTCTTTGGTATATTGTTTGTTCAAAATACAATACTCCTTATTCTGAAGACCCACGCACCCAAAGACATGGTGGCACGCAGTACATGCTATGGAATAATATGCATTACTACTTGCCTTCACAAAAAAACTGAAGTAATAATCTGAGTTTTCGTGTGAATCAAACCCGATCGCGAGTGTCTCATATACCCTTTCTGCTTTTGAGATGCCGTAATTGTCATAGCTATCTTTTACTCCAGCTACAACATGGGTAGTGTATTTTGAATCCTCTGATTCCTTTCCAAAAACATCAAAGCAAAAGTTACAATTCTTCGCGTTTCTAAGATTATTCCCCGTACAATTTGAAGTATTCACAAGATGCGCGTGTTTGTGGATCGTCTTCAAATACAAATCATAAAATCTTGATTTCAGATCTTGAATAGCGGTATGACTACCTAAATTCAATTTATCCAGCTCCTCGAAATACTCTTCTTTGGTAAGTTGCTTGTTAAAGAAACAGAATCGCTTATTCCTCAGATTTGTACATGCGAAACAATCCACACAATTCCTACATTCATATAAGAAATATGAGTCAGAGCAGTTTTCAGAGTTTTTACTAAAAAAGAGTCTGTTGGAGTTTTCACACTGTATTGTCTCGTAACAAAGTTCTAACTTTCCCGAGATGGAAGAATCGAGTGTATCCTTTGAAAACGAAGTGTTGTGTGAATACAGTACGTTTTCATCATTTTTCACTCCAAAAATTAGGTAACAATTCTTACATTCTGCAACAAAGTTACAGTACTCAGAATTGATACATTGAACATTAAACAAACTCATTGCAGGCACATTTCTGTACAACTTCTTAAACTGCTCAAAAAAGGTCTGTGAAAAATCTACTTCAGTCCCAAAGGTAAGTGGATCCCAATCATCATTCCACCAACACTCTTGGCAAAATACCTTCATTGGACTTCCGTCTGAATAAATTGAGATTATCTTCTTTCCGCATTTATCACATGGTCGCTTATACAGCGTCCGTTCGTTCCTAAAGAGAATGCGCCTTTTCATGCGACAATCCGGACACCAGGTGGGGGGCGGTACTTTTATTTTTCTGTAGTAATCAAAATCTTCTAGTTCAACCAAAAAAGATTTTTTACAATTCTGACATTGTTTTTCTCCAGAATTCATGTGTTTTTATTGTAACAAAATACCCCTCCTGTATAGAGGGGTAAATGTAACAAAAAAGATACCTTGCAGAGGCTAGTACACAACGTTCGGACCCACTTTAAAAATCAAAGACAGGAGAATGATGATTCGTCTCCTTTGTGAGATTCAGTATACGGATTTGTTATGCACATGGGAGGGGGGGTAAAGTTATTGTTTTCATAAATAAATTAGGCTGCTTTTAAAAACAGCCTAAAGAGTTATGCAACACCTTATCTTACGTGCGAAGCGAGACAAGAGTGGCCTTTGTACACCCAGACTCGCTTGCCCTTCCACAGGAAAACAACTTTGTAGCGCCCTTTATCAAATTGATAGCGTTTGTTTCCAAGAGACTTAATAGTCTCCGGAGGGGGGTTTTCTTCGAGAGATAAGCGTTTTGCTTTTTCGAGGATAATTGGATCGACAAGAGCTACGTCTGCCACTTCACCAATTTCCATTTCAGATTCGATATTGGGAAAACCCAATGTGCATTTCCCCTTTTGTCTCGTCGGAAGTTTCTCTTCCGACACAACAGCGGTATTGGAATTATACTCATACTGGGAAAAGCCATCCGCGCTATAGAAATACAGCCTCATTACCCTTCTCCTATTTGTTAAAGATTCTCTATACTATATCGTTTATTGTCTATTCTGTCAATTTTTTAGAGCTCGAGAAACTCCAAAACCCCAGAGATAGTGAAATCCTTTATCTCTCTGTATCCTTTCTTTAATAACTCGTTGCTGTATACAGGATCAATATTGTTTGTACTCAGTGTGATGTGAGGGTATGCATTCTTTATCGAAATAGGGACACGAACAAATGCCGCATCGCATTTATCATCTTTGGTATACCCTACTACCTGGATATCAAAGGTCTTTCCAAGTAGGTCTTTGTACTTGTTGTATTCATCCTCTGTAGGTTCATATACAACGGTCACGTGGTGAGAGTATACGTTTTTATATCGTGGAGGGAGTTTTTCTAAGAGAACCTTTTTTGAGTCCTCGTCTAATACAAGTGCGAGATATCCATTCATGGAAGTGAAGAAATATTGATTTTGTTCTTGATTTCTGTTCTTTCTACAGAACAGTCGTACAAACTGATTATATCACTTCTATGAACATACCCGATCATCTCCTCCAGGAGTTTAAGGAGCAGTATAGAAAGGATTTCAAAGAGAAGCTCTCAGATAAAGAGGTGTATGACCGATTTACTCGGGTCGCGAATGTCCTCCGGATTATCCGGAGGTATGTAAAAATCACTATGGAGGATATTGAGGCTGTGCCAGATGATGAGAATCCGTATCCTCCGTATGAGCTGGTACACTGGGAGCTTCGTGCCGTAGAGCGTTTAACAGACTCTCAAAAATCATATCGATGGGTGCCTGGTATAGAGCAGATAACTTGGCGGTATTAAGGAGGGAAGGAAATGACTCTCCATTCTCCCACCTAGAGATTTGAGTGTTGTCTTTAAGATGCAGATAAGATGCGACTTCTTGTTGGCTCATTCCCATTCTTTTTCTACGCTCTCTGAGAGTATTCGGGAGCTTTCTATAATCCACACAGGAAGGGTAACAAGTCCTCTGTACAAGATAAGGGGGGTAAATGTAACGAAAACGTTATGTTTACACCCCTAAATTACCAAAAAGCCCATGAAATGGGAGTTTTTTGCCTTCCTTAGTCCTTTTGGTTTTATGACGAATTCGTCATATTCAGTAGCCCCAAGGGGAATCGAACCCCTGTTTTCGCCGTGAGAGGGCGATGTCCTAACCGCTAGACGATGGGGCCCCGTCCAAACTCACGCCTTATCTAATCATACAATCCCGGCTTCTTCAACCAGGCCGGGCTCTGCCGCACCAGGAGCTCCCCCGCCCTCCCCGGCTCGGCCATGATTTCTTTCACCACGCGCTCCATGCGGACTCCCTGTGATCCCTTCACCAATATAAGATCCCCTTTCCGGATCTTCTGCTGCACCTGCATCCCGGCCTCCCGGATGTTCTGAAACGTAAAAATCTGGGATCTCTTCATGCCGGTCGAGGCCGCAGATTCGGCTATGAGCTTGCCCCGGACTCCCACGGTAACCAGGATATCGCAGACCTGGGCCGCGGACCTCCCCGCGTCCTCATGGGCCTCCAGCGTATACCGTCCCAGCTCCAGCATGTCTCCCAGAACGCAGACCTTCCGCTTGGCCTCCAGGCCCGCTGTTGTATCCAGCGCTTCCTGCATGGACAAGGGAGACGCGTTGTACGTATCGTCCAAAATCATGGACTTCTTGATCCCCGGCAACAATCTCCCCCGCCCGGCCGGCACGGCGTATCCGCCCAGGCTTTCCGCAACCTCCTCCAGGCCCATCCCGAACACCAGCCCCACGGCCGCCGCGGATGCCGCCACATACGCCCCGCTCCGGCCCAGGACCCCGTCTATCTTGACTTCCGCCTCCGCATCCCGGTGCTCCAATATGAAAGATATGCCTCCGTGGATGCCGTCGAAATACCGCCCGAACTTCCGGATCCTCACGCTCGCGCCTTCCGAAAACCCGAAGTCCAAGACATGCGCCCGAATTCCCTTCCCGGAAGACAAAACCAAGGCATTGTCCGCATTCAAGACGGCAAACCCGGTCGTAGGGAGGGATGCAACAAGCTTTCCCTTCTCCGCGGCCAGGCTCTCGGCGTCCGGAAAGAATTCCACGTGCACCGGAACCCCCTCCAGGGCGGAGAAGACCCCGATATCCGGCTTCGCAATGCCAAGCAGATACTCCATGTCCCCGGGCCGGTCTATCCCGTATTCCAGAACCAGAACCTCCGGATACGGGCGGCGCACGAGAAGCATCCACCAGCCCTTTATGAGAACGCCCATCCAGAACCAGACCCCTCCCGTCTCTTTCCACTCCCCGATAATGGACAGCGGCAATCCGAACTCATTGTTGAAATTCCCGGACGCGCTCCGCACCCGGAACTTGGACCCGAGAACCCGGGCCACCGCATCCCGCGTCGAGGTCTTCCCGACGTTCCCCGTCACCCCCACGATCCGCGGCTTGTACTTCCGGATAATACCCCGGGCCACCGAGCCGAGTATTCTGACGATAAACCCCTTCATGATCCCGCTATCTTATCCGGAGGAATGGAATAATAGTTCAGCAAGAACCGGGCGAGCTCCTTGAAGGCCGGCACGACCGTCAGCCCCGCGAGATCCCCCACCTGAGGGCGCTCCAGCTTAATCAGCCCCACGAACTGCGGGTTCGAGGCGGGCGCGAACCCGGTGAAGGTGTGGATCATCTCCTCGCTGTACCCCCCGTTCACGAAATCCGGCACAAACGCCGTCCCGGTCTTCCCGGCGATCCCGTATTCGGGAATCCGCGTGACATTCGCCTTATACACCGTGGACTCCAGAATCCGGGCGATCTCCGCCGCCGTATCCTCCTCGATGACCCTCCGCACGATGTAAGCCCCCCGGTCCGCATCCACGTAGGGGCGCATCAGGAGCCCCCCGTTCGCCACCGCGGAGAACGCATTCACGACATGCAGGGGCGTCACGGCCACGCCCTGCCCGAAGGCCGCCGTGGCATAATCCACCTCCCGGACGTCCGGGCTTGTCAGATTCCTCAAATTCCCCCCGACCTGGTCCGGCAGATCAATGCCCGTCTTTTCCGTGAACCCGTACTGCTTCATGTATTCATAGAAGGTATCATGCCCCACGATCTCCTCGGCCCGGACGGCCCCCGTATTGATGGAATTCTCGATCACCTCCTGCATCGTCACATCCCCGTAGACGTGATTCCCCCAGTTCCGTATCGTCCTTCCGTTCAGAGTCACGAACCCGGGATCATGGAACTTCGTTTCCGCGGACAGCTTTCCCGCATCGATTCCCGCAGACAGGGTCAGCGGCTTGAATACGGATCCCGGCTCGTACACAAAGTTGACGGCCGGGTTCAGGAAGTTCTTGATCGGATAGGAGCCGTAGTCGTTCGGATCGAACCCCGGGACGCTGGCCATCGCGAGTATCGCCCCCGTCCGGGGATCCTGGACGATTACCGTCCCCCCTGCGGCCTCATGATCCCGCACCAGGTCCTCGATCAGCTCCTCGGCCCGGGCCTGGATGTTCCGGTCTATGGTCAGGCGCACATCCTCTCCCTTCTCCAGCCTCGTATTAAACTGCTTTTCCGCCCCGTACAGGCCCACGGGATTCGGAAAACTGTCGTTTATGCCGTAAAACCCGAGAAGCTGGGATCCCAGTTCCCCGAACGGATAAAACCGGTACTGCTTGGAATCGATATGGATCCCCTCCGGGGATTCCTCCGTCACAAAAGACACCATCTCCGCCGAAGCCTTTTCCACAAGCGGAACGTACAGGCTCTCCGGATTCTTCCCGAAATCCGCCTTCACCTCCTCCGCATCCAGCCCCAGAGGGCCCGCAATCCTCTCCGCCACGGCCTCCGGATCCTCCATCTCGCCCGGGGAGGCGAAGATGAACTGGTCATCCCGGTTCAATGCGACCGGAATGTCCGTCCCGGACCGGTCCGTAAAGAAAATCTGCCCGCGGCGCAAGAGCCGCTCGGCGCGCTCCTCCTGCATCGCCTCCACCCGGTCCACATAGTACTCTCCCTGCTCTATCTGGAGCTCATACAGATTCATCCCCAGCGAACCGAAGAGGAATGCGAAAGCGCCGAGTACCAAAAAGAACCTCCATTTCATGGCGCGTACCTCAAGTACGTGGGACGCTCCTCGAGAACCAGGTTGTATTCATACGCCAGCCGCTCCAGCTCCGCCGGATCCGTAAGCTCGTAATACCGGTTCTTCAATTCCGCGTTTTCCGTCTGAAGCTCCACGATCCTGTTTCCCAGCTCGCGGGACTCGTGCCGCAGATCGACCAGCGAATTGTATTCGATGACATACGCCGTTCCCGCGACCACGAAGATCGCGAAAAACGCCATAATGGTTTTTGTAAATGTTTTGCTTTGTGATTGTATGACTGTCATATGAAAATGTTTGTTATGCCTTCATGCGGAAGCCGCGAAGCTTGGCAGACCGGCTGCGGGGATTCTCTTCTCTTTCTTTTTCTCCGGCAACCACGGGCTTTTTTGTCAAAACCTCTCCTTTTCCGAACCGCTCGAACCTGCGAAACCGCGTCTTCACTATCCTGTCCTCCAGGGAATGGAACGAGATAATCGCCACCCGTCCCCCCGGAGCCACCATCTGACTCAAGGAATCCAGGAACGTCTCCAGGTTCTCCAGCTCCCCGTTCACCGCTATTCTCAAGGCCTGGAATACTCTCGTCGCCGGATGGAGCCTCTTGGGACCTCTTGGAACCGCCCGGGATACGATATCCGCCAGCTCCGTCGTGGTACGGATGCGCCCCTTGGACCGCTCTCCCACGATGGCACTCGCGATCCTTCCGGCAAACCGCTCCTCTCCGTACTCCTTGAATATCCTTTTCAGCTCCTCCCGGGACGCCGTATGCAGGATCTCCCCCGCCGTGCGCGTACCCTTCCGGGAAAACCGCATATCGAGAGGGCCTTCAGACCGGAGGCTGAACCCCCGCCCGGCATCCTCCAGCTGCAGGGAAGACAGGCCGAGATCCAGAAGCACCGCGTCCGCCCGCCCCCATCCTTCCCGTCTCAGGATCTCCGGCAACTCCGCATAACTCGCTTCCAGAATTTTCACCCTGTCCTCCGGACAGCTTCCGTGCTCTCCCCGGAACTCGGCTACGGCATCCTCGTCCGCATCCACCCCGAGAAACCTTCCCGTGGGGCAGACCCGGCCAAGCACCTCTCTCGCGTGTCCCCCGCCTCCCAGGGTGCCGTCTACGGCAAACTCCCCCGGAGACAAGTCCAATATCTCCAACACCTCGCGTAAAAGAACTGGAACGTGCATCTTCTAGATTCCCAACTCGCCCAGCTTTTCGGCGATCTCGTCGGCCGCGCTTTCGGTCTTCGTCTTGTACGTCTCCCAGGCGTCGGCATCCCACAGCTCGATGCGGTTGTACATGCCCGCCACGACCACCTGCTTCTTCATGTGGGCGTAGTTCCGGAGCGAGTCCGGAATCAGAATCCGCCCCTGGGAGTCGAACTTCACATCCGTGGCCCCCGCGAGCATGAGCCGCGCAAAGGCCCGGGAGTCGGACTGGGACAAGGGAAGCGCCATGATCTTCTCGATCAGGACTTTCCACTCTTTCTCTCCGAATACGAACAGGCAGCGATCCAGCCCGCGGGTCACGATCGCGCCTTCCTGAAGCTCCTCGCGGAACTTCGCCGGGACGGCCACCCGCCCCTTAGTATCCAGATTATGTCTGTATTCTCCTAAAAACATGAGTAATGGTGATATCCGACTTATCCCCAGAAACGACTACTTATCCACACATTTATCCACAATTCCCCACTTCGCTACTATCATATACCACCGGCCCGAAAAATCAAAACCTCTCCCCTGAGAAAACCTGAAAAGAAAACCTCCCATTTCATGGGGTTTTTCAAGATTCACGTTCAGACTTATCAACACCTTATCCCCGAATTCGCAGATTTACTTTTTTACATATTCCCCACCCGTGCTTTTACAAAAAACGGACCCCTGAAGGGCCCGTTTTCTCAAACCTTAAAATTCCCTACTGTCCCGCCGGAACCGGCTGCTGGACCTGCTGCGGCACGAGGTTCGGGTTCGTCGTAAAAAGCTGCGTCAGCTGGCTTGCGTCGCTGAGCTCGGTGTACCACACTACCTCATCCCGGTTGATGCGCAGATAATCCTCCGGACCCCAGAAGAGGTTGGAAAACTTCTGCACGCTCAGGGGGTTCTCCGGATCCTGGGTAACCTGAAGCGTGTACACGTTCTCCAGTCCGAAGGACGGGAACTTCGTGAGATTTCCGAAGTAGATGTCCCCCGTGCGGAGCAGTACGGCATAGTAGGAACTACTCGCGAACAACGCCTGCCAGAGAATCAGGGCTACGAGAATTACCGCCAGCACGATGACAACCCACAGGATTACTTTGTTTGTTTTTGACATTGCCTTATGAAATATAAAACATTCGACCCTTTTATCCGCTTAATTGTAACAAAAGAACATGGACCGCACAACCATCAAAAATTTTTCGATGCTATGATATCCCGGTATTCCTGCGACTTCTCCAGATTCCCCTTCGCCTCCCACGCACTCGAAAGGAGATAATAGAAATCCACGTAGGACTTGTTCGCTTCCAGGCCCTCCTCCAGGACGGAGATCGCCTCGTCTGTCTTCCCGAGCTTGTTTAGATACAACTTCGCCAAGGCCGCGTACGGAAGTGGAGATTCCTGGACGGCATCCTGCGCCTCCAGGAGGCCCCTCACGGCCTCCCCCCCCACTTCCGGCGGAAAGGACTCGATCATCTGCGCCAGGTCCTCGCGCATCTTCGTATTCAGCTCCTTGGCGGTTTTGTACGCCTCTTCGGCCTTCCCATACTCTCCCCGCACTTCATACAGCTGGCCCAGATCCAGAATGTACGCCGGATTCTGAGGGTCGGCCTGCAAGGCCTGGGAAATGTAGAGTTCGGCGTCCTCCAGATTCCCCAACAGGAGGTTTGCATGTCCTAGGTCCTTCTTCGCATCCGCGTTCTCCGGATACTTCTCCACCATTTCTTCCAATTCCGGAAGAACGGACAGGATCTCCGCCTCCTGTTCGGCATCCACCAACGGGGTAAAATCCTCGGCGGGCCAGGCAACATAAGCCAGGGCTATTATAAGGAATGCCGCGATTATACCCAGATATGTGCGCTTTTGTTTCATATTATCTGCATTGCTGGGTAACAAATACTCCCAAGACATAGTGAGTTCCCGAACAGGATTCTATGTACACGTAATAATCCGGGGGGTCCGAGATATAAACAGTACCTCCGCAAGAAACGCTTCCGGCATCTCCCGAATACACCGAGCTCACCGGACATAAGCCGAGCCCCCAGTAGTCTCCCAAGAGACTACAAGAAGAGGAGTATACAGAGTAGTTCCCCGTCACCGGACTGGAGCAGAGATTCTTGGTTCCAGAATATCTCTTTTCCGCGCTTCCGCTGCAGTTATAGTCCCATCCAGCCACTGCATGGGGCGAGGAATAATATCCGGCACCCGGATTCACCGACGCGTACTGGTCATAGCAATCTCCTCCTGTAAGAGATTTTCCGGATGGAGCACTGGACCCAATACACTGGGTCACACCGGAGCTTGTCGTCCCGTATCCGTCTCCGTCCGAGTCTGTATACACCGTAGCGTTCTGCCAGGCATTCCCGTCCGTAGCCGCACAGTCATTACTCCCAATCCAACCCGTCGTCCATTCCCCATAGTACGTGCGCCCATTTACCGAACTTGAATTTCCGGCACAAATCTCCGGAGCTGTAATTGTTTCCAACCTGTATCCGTCATAATCTTCATCGGAAGAAAATGGTCCAGACAGGAGGTTCCACGCACTTGCCGACGAATCATTGCAATCATCCCCATTTGCCGAGGAAAGATATCCCGAAGGCAAGGATGCCCCCGAACAGATTTGCTGACCTGACCCGGTGGTATATCCGTCTCCGTCAGCGTCCGTATATCCCGTAAGATTCTGATAGAGAGAAGCATTACTATCATTACAATCCCCCGTGGCATTCGGACTAAATGCAGATACGTATCCGGTCATATTACTTCCCCGACACGAATATGTCCCAGAAAGCCCGTATCCGTCTCCGTCAGAGTCCTGATATGCTGCCTGATACACGGAAGCATTGTAATCATCACAATCACTGTATCCCGAAGGGGAAATAAGCCATTCGTATGCTAAGCCGCTCCAATAATGGTTTCCCGACTGATTCCCCACGCACGTGGTACCTGCTGGATTCGAGCACTCACCGCTGCACTGCCCCCCGCTTTGTGCAACAGACGCATATCCGTCCGCATCCCCATCAGGCCAGACGGGAACTGGATTCAATCTCCATATGGAATCGTATGAATCATTACAATCGGAAGCATTTGACGCATACCCGGAGGGAAGGGATCCGCCGGAACAGACCTGCTGGGAGCTTCCTATCCCATATCCGTCCCCGTCGGAGTCTGTATATCCCGTAAGATACTGGTAATAGCTGGAACTCGAATCGTTGCAGTCATTCCCGTTGGAGTAGGACAAGTACCCCGAAGGTAACGACGAGCCTGAACAGACCTGCTGGGATCCTCCCACGGTATACCCATCCCCGTCGGAGTCTGTATATCCCGTAAGATACTGGTAATAACTTGCGCTTCCGTCATTGCAGTCAGAATTGTTTCCCACATAGCTACTAAAGTTTCCCACACACGTCTGATACGATCCCGTCCCATACCCGTCTCCGTCCGAGTCCAGGTACCCCGAGACTGACCGAAATACGCTGGAACTTCCATCATTACAGTCGCTCCCGTTGGCATACGACAAATACCCCGAAGGCAGGGAAGCCCCCGAACAGACCTGCTGAGCTCCCCCCGTGGTATACCCGTCCCCGTCGGAGTCCTGATATCCCGTCAGATTCTGGTACAGCGAAGCGTTGGAAGGATTGCAGTCCGGCGTCGCGCTTACCAATGTGCTGCGCTCCACGCTGTTTTCCACGGGAGCCGTGGTTGTTGCATAGTATTGGGTCGAGGAATCCGGCGCCCCGTCGCTGTCGGCATCCACCAAGAACAATTTTCCCTCTTTCAAGGCGCCTCCCGATCCGATGACAATCTTCCCTTCTCCCGAAAGGGAAATGGACTTTCCGGAATTCCAGACAAACTCTCCGTTCACCGTCAGCGTTCCGGCATCCACCGTGGCATTGCCGGAATCCACGCCGTCTACGATGCCCTCTCCCACGGAACAGGACTGCCCTCCGTTGTCCGCGGACATGCTCCAGTCTCCCGAGAGCGGGATGCCGCAGAGATCCGACCACGCAATCTCAATGCTGTCGGAATTCCCTTCCGTGTCATAGGCGATGAATTCGGTGGTATAGAGCGTGTCATGCGTATCCCGGACGATCCACTCCCCCTCCCAGACCTCCCTCCGGGGGTTCTCCTGCGCAAAAACAACGGACCGCTCCGCCTTCTTTCCTTCTACGATTAAAATCTTGTCTGCTCCGTTGTGAGAAAACCCTCTCCTTGATTCCACGCTCACTTCTAAAACCTCTGTCCTCTGGAGTGGAATCGTAGTCGTGCCGTTATCCGTCTGAATATGGGCCTCCACCCTGTCTATCTCTCCCACAGAGGACTGCACCACGACCCTGAACTTCTGCAGATCCCCCACATGCACATCCGGAGGATCTATCTTCCCCTCCAGAAATTCTACGGGAGAAGCATGGGCAGAAGACACCGAGAAGGTGTACTCCCCTTTGGGAATCGGCCCCCATTCCCTTTCCAGGGAACTCGACTTCCCTCCCGTAACCGCCGGGGCCTCCTGCTGCTCATCCGCTCCCGGGGACATCAAAATCACCGCCAGGACAGCCACAAGAACGACTACCGCAATGATATGGCCTTTCCGATTCATAGTATGGGCGTATTATACCATATTTGGCTTATTTCAGGGCGTCGATATTCAGGCCTTCCCAGGTGCCGTCGGAATAATTGGTCCAGCTCCTGTGGTCAATTCGGGGAGCCGTCAGGCGGTAGCTGACCTCCACTGCATCCTCCCTTCCAGAAACTGTAACCCGCAGGCGTATCTTCTCCTTCCCGATCTTCTCATACGAGGCCTTCCCGTCCACATTCGGCGTCAGAAGAACCGCTACCCGGGACAAGCCTTCCTCCTCCAGATTCGTTGTCTGGGAGAAAAGCCACAGATCACTCCCCTTCTCCTCTTTACTGAAGTCGATCTCCGCCCCCCACACCTTCTCGGAGATCCGATCCAATATCAAGACACCCGTCGTCTCCTCCTTGATGCCCGTCATGCCCGGGAGATACGTCGCATACCGCACGCCCCCGATGGTATAGACCGGGTCGACGGTAATGGCATCCAGCTTGTCCGTGATGATGTCGGCCGCCGCCGTGCCGTCCGAAGCGTAGATCTGGCCCTCTACCGTCAGATCATAGGAAGGCGTTGAGGTTCCAATCCCTACAAGGTCCGTCAACGTAGAAGGATACAGACTCGTTCCTCCATCAGACCAACCTCCTCCCGTGCTGTCCACGTATGACTTCGTGGCGGCATGGCCCGCCGCCGTAGGGGTTCCCACCAGCACCGGCTGGGAGAAGTATCCCGATCCGGACACGTCCAGTTTGTAGTCCGGAGAATTATCGCCGATGCCGACGCTGCCGTCTGTCTTTAAGTATAATTGTGTTCCGCTTTGTGAGCGTATATCTAAATCATTGTATGCGGCCCCAGTCCATCCCACTATTTTGCCTGTTCCGGAAGTGTCTCCAATCAGAACTCCTCCTCCCCCTCCTCCAACGACTTCCAAACGTCCGTCATTCGGATTCGTCGTTCCGATTCCGACGTTGCCGTTTCTTTGAATAACCGTAACCGGAGTTCCTCCATTTACCGCAAATGCAAGCGCCATATCTTGATCTCCAGTATAAGAGTTCATTGCTTTTACGTCCCAGTAATGATTGGAGTCTTGAAAACGAATTCCTTTGTCATTCGTACCCGTGTCATATAATGTCAGAAACGCTCCCGGATTCGCCGTCCCGATGCCGATATCTCCATCCGACTTAATAAACAATCTTTCTGTTCCTCCCCCTGCCGCCAAACTGAGATTGCCCTCTGCCCTGACGGTAAAATCATTCTCATACCCGGCGACATTGGATACCAAGTGATACCGGGTTCCGATATATCCCTTGCTTTCCCCGTTCACCCTGTATACATTGTATCCTCCACCCGTAGCAGAGCTATCAAAGGTGGCTAATCCCGAGCTTGTGGATTCAATCTCTAGCTTTGATACCGGATTCGTCGTCCCGATGCCGACACTCCCCGAGGTATAGAAGATTCCGGTGGTGGTAGCCGTCCACTGGCCCTGGGCTCCTGCTACAGCAGAGTCTACATAGCTCTTGGTAGTCGCTTGGTCATTACTAACCGGAGTCCCAACCGATACCGGCTGCGTAAACCGTCCGGTACCTACCACATCAAGTTTATACACGGGTGTACTCGTCCCGATGCCGACGTTGCCTGCACCATCTATTAAAAATACTAGTTCTTCATTGGGTTCACCAATCGGTGGCAGAGAGTTGTACGTATACACACCGAATAAATCTACATTTGTATTATCTACACCACCACTAGTAGAAGACTGTCCAATAGAAACGATTTTGGTTGGTCCTGATATACCAACACCAAGCTTAGAGAGATTATTTGTGCCGATCAAAACATTCCCTGCTGTTCCAGCAGTAGTATCTTGTGAGCCTTGGTCTGCACCACCATCCAAGTAAAGATTTCCACCAGAGTGATCAACATCAAACTCTATTCCTGCATCTCCTGCTTGAATTAACAAATCGTATCCATCATTTTGATAAACTTCCTCAACATATATTTTTCTATCAGAATCTGTAACTGGAGCAGTAAACGCAAAATCGCCCCCAAGTGTTAATATTTCACTTGGACTCGTCGTCCCGATGCCGACGTTGCCGCCATCCAATATAACCATCGCAGGAGTAGTAAATGTAGAGCCCCCGGCTGTTGTGCTCGGCGTAAACTCAAGGAGCCCGCCATAATTCCATTGATTTCCGATCATCCAGTTCTTTCCTGTATTAGTACCGAGCAACAATGTCCTGGCGCCCGTATTATCCGCAGCATCATTGACCGCGACAGTAGTTCCGTTAACATGCAGCGGATAATCTGGTGCCGTCGTCCCGATGCCGACGTTGCCGCCTGTTGTCACAACTAATCTATACGCGCCAGCAGTGACATCTCTGAGTGAAAAATGCTGGTTTGAGACGCCAGAAACGCCAACTCCAAGCTGATATTTTTGGTTCGTTGAAACGGCAGATTCAAGAGTAAGACCGACGGCATTTGGAGAGGTTGTAGTATCTCGTGTGTTGCGGATATGAAGCCAGTTTTCGGGCCCCGTCGTCCCGATGCCGACACTCCCCGAGGTATAGAAGATTCCGGTGGTGGTAGCCGTCCACTGGCCCTGGGCACCCGACACCGCCGTATCTACGTACGATTTGGTAACTGCATGAGTGTCGGTTGTAGGAGTCGCAACTGTAACCGGCTGCATAAACCGTCCGGTACCCGTGACATCCAGCTTGTATGCGGGGGTGCTCGTCCCGATGCCGACGTTGCCGGAATCTCTGTCTAAACTAATTACATTGTCTTCAGAAGAATCTGTTTGAATAACTCCTATATTAAATATATTTCCAGTTCCATCGTATCTGATAAATCCTCCCGTAGCGGTAGCCGCTCTATTTTCTAAAAACTTTAATGTAGAATTATAGTTTGCTCCAGTCATCCCAAGTATTGCATCTACATTTGCATTTGCACCTGCAACATCCAACTTCGCTGACGGACTCGTCGTCCCGATGCCGACGTTGCCGGAGGTTAAAATTGTCATCTTCTTACTTGCTACTGAAGCACCATCTAAAAATTGATTTGAATTAGCTATTGTAAAAGCACCTGAATTTGATGAATCAGCACCTGCTACCCAAATATCAGTACCTCTAAATTTAATTACAGCATCTTCACTTTGAGATGAATATACATCAATCATTGAACCCTGAACATGAGCGCTTTCAAACAATGCTGGTATTGTATTACTGGTAGAAACATGTAATTTCGTCCCCGGACTCGTCGTCCCGATGCCGACGGAATCCGTCAAGCTTGTGGTATACACAGAGGTTCCCCCGTCCGTCCATCCTGTTTGTCCTACCGTTGCGGAGTCGACATAGCTCTTGGTGGCGGCATGACCTGATGCGGTGGGGGTGCCTACGATAACAGGCTGGGTATACCGGCCGGTACCCGTGACATCCAGCTTGTATGCAGGGGAGGTCGTTCCGATGCCGACGTTGCCGCTATCATCAATGACCATATCGGTATTGGCTTCCCATTTGCCAATACTGCTTCGATAAGAAAAGACACTTCCATTGGCAGGACTCGCGATGCTCACATCTGACAAGGCCGAGAGATTCACGGGATCGGGAATAGAGTCTCCGCCACTGGTAGTCATCTTCTGGCACCATCGCAGCTGGATATAGGGGGCATTGG